>JABLTH010014455.1_pt1 | contig 134023 bp, 121 predicted proteins | sample 7875711 | NCBI WGS metagenome assembly JABLTH01 (sample SAMN14941262, study PRJNA633318) | bioreactor metagenome | isolation source: bioreactor | place: China | collected 2019-03-05
GCAGTACAGCTCGGAAACCGAAGGCGCGCAGATCGCGTTCGACATCACCGGGCCGTGGAGGTAAGCCATGAGCTACCCGCTGAGCGAGTCCTTCGCCACTGCGCCTGCCGCCGGCTACACCGCAGTCCTGGGCGGAATGTCCGCGACGCACAACAGTACGCAGCAATCCATCGACATCTCGGCTCCCAACAGCCAGTCCATCCTGCGCTTCAATGAAGCCGCCCACGGCGATTTCTGGTTCGAGGCCGACGTCGAGTTGCTGACCGACCCAAGCGCCCGCAAACACATCGGCCTGTGGATGACCACTGGCAATGGCTCCGAAGGCTACCGGTTCGCACACCTCGACGAGTGGTGGAGTGTTTCCCGCTGGAACAGCGGCTTCGGTGACGGGGCCGGGGTGACGGGCGGGGTCAATGATGGGGCGAGACCTATCGCTGGGTTGGCCGACGTGGCTCCGACCTTCAACGTCGGCCAGCGATTGATCTTGCGCTGCGAGGTGATCACCGGAGCCTTCGACGCCAACGACGTGCCCTGGGCGCGGTTGATCCAGTTCAAAGCGGATGGCGTGCTGATGTTCCAGGTTGGCGATGCCGCCTACCGGGGAAAACTGATTCCAGGCGTCTTTTTGTACGGAGCCACGGCACGCGTCCACGCTATCGCAGGAGACACCCCGTCTGGTTTGCCCGCTTTTCCGACGACGGTGGACGTGAACGCCGACGACGATCTCCTGCCCCTGGCCGGGGGCTCGACCTCGGTGCCGCCCAATCCCGCCGCCAACATCGGCGTCAATGCCCAGGTCGACTTGTCGCGTCTCAACAGCCCGTCGAGCAATCTGTGGAACCGAGGTGGTGGCTACGACTGGCAGTTCCATCCAATTCCGAACGGTCGCAAGAACATCCACTTCAGCGGCCACGGATTCATCGTCGGAACGGTCAAGGAGAAGGGACAACCCGACCAACCGCTGGTGCGGCGGGTGCAACTCATCAGCGAGAACACCCGCGTCCTGGTCGCCGAGACCTGGTCAGACATCGGAGGTAACTACCGATTCGAACTGCTGGACCCGGCGCAGCGGTACACCGTGGTCAGTTACGACACCCCACAAAACGGTGTGCAGATGTACCGCGCCGTGATCGCGGACAACCTACGCCCGGAGATGATGCCGTGACCGTTGCCATCACTGTCGAACACAACGAGGCGCGGCTGGCAGGCACCTTGGCCTTCCTCGACGCAGGCACCAATCCGGCGCGCCTGCGCATTTACGGCGGTACGCGTCCCGCCACCCCGGCGACGACGCCCGCGAGCGCGATGCTGGTCGAGATCAGGCTCACCAAGCCCGCAGGCACGATTGCGGGGGGACTCCTCACCCTGACGCAACAGGAGGACGGCTTGATCACCAGCACCGGAGTCGCCACGTGGGCGCGGCTGGTCAACGGCAACGAAGTCACGGCTTTGGATCTGGATTGCAGCGGTACTGACGGCGATGGCGATGTGAAACTGGCCGCTACCCAACTCTATCTGGGCGGTGACGCCCGGATGGTGTCGGCAATCCTGGGGTAAGCCGTGCCTGCCGTGACCAACGAGGTGACCTTGGTCGCCACGTTGCCCGCGCCCGCCGTCACCGTGGTGGTCGGTCCGCCCTTGGTCGATCTGCTCTTCGATCAACCCGCTGCCACCGACGCCAATTTGGTGTTCGGGGCCAACTACATCGCGCCGCGCGACGATGTGACGGTGCAGGCCACACTGCCGCTGCCGGTCGTCACGATCAAGTTCATCCCACCGGCGCGGGCCGAGTTGTTAGCCCAGCTCCCGGGCCTGACGGTGCAGTCACTGGTCTTGCGCCCGAGCGTGCCCTTGAATGTGGGGGCTAGTGCTGGCGCAAGCCTGCCCGGCGTCGTGTTCACCGGAGAGGTCAGGTACGCGTCGCACACGCAGCGTCCCACGGTGGGTCGGACTTCGCACCTCTGGCAGGTGGCGAAGCAGACGGAGGACGGCGCGAAGCAGGGCCAGCAGGATGCGGCTGCAACGCCCGCAGGCTGGAAGACGTTCTGGCGGCGCACGATTGCCGCGCCTCAAGGCGTCGATCATCGGTTACCCACGGTCTTGGCCTCGCTGCCTGCGCAGCATCGAACGGGCCAGCAACAGGCTCGGCCCTACCACGACTTGACGTGGTTCGCGCATCAGGATGGCACGTATCTCGAATTGGCTCGACTGAGCTTGTTTCAGAACGCGTCCCGCCTGCGCGATGCGACGGGGTTTCGTCATCAAGACGGCGACCGCACCAAGCGCGCGGGACGGGTGAGCCCTTGGCAAACCGCGCGGCAGTTCACCCAGCGCCAAGGGAGTGATTTTCAGAGCGCGAGTGCCTTCGTGTGGGGTTGGCGTGGCCGGTATCAGGATGCCGTGCCACCACCGCCGGGGATCAGCATCTGGGTGATCCCAGAGTCGCCCGCGCCACAACCTTGCTACACGCCGAGCGCCCACCTGGTGTTCGCGGCATTGGCCCCAGCGGACAGCCACCTACTGTTCCTTTGTGAAAACCACATCGACCCGCCACCTCCCGATGGGGAGCCGGTGGTCGTTCCCGTTCGGAGGGTGTATTTCGTGATCAACAACGTGACCCTGCACCGGCTGCCAGATGGCCTGCCGATGCCAGTGTTCAGCCTTTCACTGGCGCTCGATGCCGCCTCCTGGACGTGGGGCTTCGATGCGCTGCTGCCCGCCGCCGCAGAAGCTCTTGTCGCCCCTGGAAGCAACGGCGGCCCGGTCGAACTGGTAGTCAGCGTCAACGGCACGCCGTTCCGCGTGCTGGCCGAGAGCATCAGCCGCGAGCGGGTGTTCGGCGACGCGAGCATCCGCATCTCCGGAAGAGGGCGCAACGCCGTACTGGCCGCGCCCTATGCCCCGGTGATGAACTTCCAGCAACCGCAGGCGCGCACGGCGCGGCAGTTGATGGACGACGTACTCACGCTCAACGGCATCCCGTTGGGCTGGAGCATCGATTGGGGCCTGACCGACTGGAACGTTCCGACGGGGGTATTCACCCAGCAGGGTACGTGGATGGAAGCCTTGGTTGCCATTGCCAGTGCGGCCGGGGGTTACCTGATCCCGCACCCGTCCGACCAGGGCATCCGCGTGCGCCACCGGTATCCGGTCGCACCGTGGGAGTGGAACACTGTCATACCAGACTTCGTGCTGCCCGTCGATGCGGTGGCCCGCGAGTCGCTGCGCTGGGTAGAGAAGCCCGGCTACAACCGCGTGTTCGTGTCCGGCCAGGATGTCGGTGTGCTTGGGCAGGTGAGCCGGGCTGGGACGGCCGGGGATGTGCTGGCCCCGATGGTGGTCGATGCGCTGATCACCGAAGCCGCTGCGGCGCGCCAGCGAGGCATCTCGGTTCTGGCTGATACCGGGCAACAGATCGAGGTGAGCCTGCGCCTGCCGGTGCTGGCCGAGACGGGGATCATCGAGCCGGGTGCGTTCGTCGAGTACCAGGACGGCAGCGTGACGAGGCTGGGCATCGTGCGCTCGACGCAAGTCGAGGCAGGAATGCCGGAGGTCTGGCAGACCTTGGGGGTGCAGAGCCATGCATAACCTCTACGAGCAGTTCCGCCAACTTATCCCTGATCCGCCATTGCAGGCGGGCACGGTAGTGGGCGTCGGCTCCGGCGTCGTGACCGTTGCCTTGCCCGGCGGTGGCTTGATCCGCGCACGCGGTAGCGCTGCCATCGGCCAGAAGGTGTTCGTGCGTGATGACGTCATCGAAGGCAGCGCACCCAGCTTGACGCTGGAAATCATCGAAATCTGAAACCTATCTTCCTGATCACCCCTGAACCCGCCTTGGTGCCACGTGCATCAGGCGGGTTTCGCATTTCTGGAGACCTGCAATGACCGAACCCGAACAACAACCCGCCGCCTTCGTGGAAAACATGCTCCTGCTGCGCCGCGAGGACTTCGACGAACTGCTTGACCGTGCCGCCGAACGCGGAGCCGAGCGTTGCCTTGCCCATCTCGGGCTGGAGAACGGCAGTGCCGCGAAGGACATCCGCGAACTGCGCGATCTGCTGGAAGCGTGGCGCGATGCCCGCCGCACGGCGTGGCAGACCACCATCAAGGTCGTGACCACCGGCATCCTGGCCGCGCTGCTGGTGGGGGCCGCCATCAAGTTGAAGCTGATGGGAGGCGTCCAATGACCGCCAAGCCGAAGATCTGCCTTCTGGACGACTGGCGGCGCGTGTTGCGACGGGCCTGGAGCATCCGCTTCTCGCTGCTGGCTGCTGCCTTCACGGCGGCTGAAGTGGTGGTGCCGCTGTTCGGGGATGTACTGCCGCGCGGCGCGTTTGTACTGCTGGCCTTTGCCGCCAGCATCGGCGCAACCGTTGCTCGCATCGTGGCTCAGCCGGAGATGCACCGATGACCCGGCCACCATCGCCAGTGATGCGCAGAACGGTGGCCGGACTGACGCTGTCCGCCGCCGCCCTGGTCGGCATCGTGCTGCACGAGGGGTACACCGACCGCGCAGTGATCCCGGTCAAGGGCGATGTGCCGACCATCGGGTTCGGCACCACCACCGGGGTGAAGATCGGCGACACCACCACGCCGCCGAAGGCGCTGGCTCGGGCGCTCACCGATGTGCAGCAGTTTGAGGGTGCGCTCAAACAATGCGTAACCGTGCCGCTGGCCCAGCACGAGTACGACGCCCTGGTGAGCTTCTCCTACAACGTCGGCAGCCGCGCGTTCTGCCAATCCACGCTGGTCAGGAAACTCAACGCCGAGGACTACGCGGGAGCCTGTACCGAGCTGCTGCGCTGGCGCTTCTTTCAGGGAAAAGACTGCGCGCTGCCCACCAACGCGCGACTGTGCGGCGGGCTGGCTACACGGCGAGAAGCTGAATACCGGCAGTGCATCGGGGAGGCGTCGTGAGCGTGATTCCGTGGCCATACCGGCTGCTGGCCCTCGCGGCGCTCGGCGTCGCCCTGGTTGGCTTTGGTTGGATCAAGGGGGCGAGCCACGTTCAAGCGCGATGGGATGCCGCCATCCAGCAACAAGCCCTACAGACCGCAGCTATCCGCGAGCGGCAGGCGCAAGCCGCCGTCAAGGTCGTGACCCAGTACGTCGACCGCGTCCGCATCGTCCGCGAGAAGGGCGAAACCATCATCAAGGAGGTTCCCGTCTATGTGCCCGTTCAAGCCGATGCTGCTTGCACTATCAACCGTGGCTTTGTGCGCCTGCACGACGCTGCCGCCGCCGGTGAGCTGCCCGAGCCCGCCAGAGATGCTGATGCGGCCGCCGCAGGCATTGCGCTCTCTGCAGTCGCCGGAACCCTTGCCGCCAACTACCAGACCTGTCACGAGAATGCCGAGCAGCTAAGGGCGTTGCAAACGTGGGTCAGGGAGATGAAGGTTGCCAGCGAGCAGTAGGGTTCAGCACCGCATCATGGATTGTTCCAGCAACCCGGGCTCCGGGAATCGAAGAACGTGACCTCTGTGCCAGGCAAGGACCGGCCAGCAGCCTTCAGAACCTGGTGGCAGAACGCTTGCTGATCTCCGTCTGGCTGACCAGTGAAAACCGAGACGGCCATTCGCTTTGGCGCATTCGCCGCGATGGCATCAAGCACGTGTTGGTCTCGTTCGTCAAAGCTCCAGCCATAGACGACCAGACCTTCCCCAAGAGCCGGCAGCACATCCTCATATACATTCGTTAGATAGTGACTCCGGCGGATCGCAGCGACCTTCTGCTGACTGGTTCCCTCGCTAACGAACACCGGCACATAGTGCCCGGACGCCCACCTCCGGGTGATCGTGTCAAGCAAGTCGCCTACAGCTCCTGCCCCAACCGCGAGCTTCGTCTCATCACCAAGGTAATCACGTGCAACCGCAAGACTGCCGTGAGGATAGAAAACCAATGTTGCTCCTCCAGCATGCCCATAGGGCCGCCGCAGATATTCCCAATCTGCCTGGAACTCACCGCCGTGGAATGCGTCCTTGAACCAACTCCCATTCGCCGCGTTGAACAGCAGCATGGCCCAGTACAACGTGAGGTCGTAGTTCAGGCTGACGATAGTGGGAAACGCGCTCGCAAACGCACCGACCCGTTGTAGGTCGGCGGCAACATCAGCATGCACCGGATGCACACCGTGCACAGCTTCGATCAGTGCTGTACGGACCTCCTCATAGGCTGCGGAGATGGCGGCCGACGGTGTCCCCAATGCCCCGTTGACGTGCTCGGCATACCAGCACGCGAGCAGAACATGCTCGAAATCGGTTGTCCCGAGCTTGGCGAATATTGGGGCAGTGGTGGCGATCAGTCCTTTTGCATCAGCAATGCCATGGAGTGTGGGGTATGCAAACTCCTTGTGGATGGCGATGCTAGCGCCGTTGCCCAGAAGGAGGGAGCTCCAACCTTCAGCGCTGATGTTTGCCCAGGTGCCAATATCGATTCTGTCCATAATCTTCACGGGGCGTCATTGTGGGTTGATCTCGTCACGCAAGTCGCCACAGCTATGCAACCCAACCCATGCCGCAAGATCCGGTCTCGTGCAGCCATTCGTGGCCGCACACTTTGCAGCGGTAGTACGCCTCATCGGCAGCGCCCATCATCGACGAGACTTTTCTGCCATCCTTGTACTCGAGATTTGCATGAGGCTTGGTGCTTCGCGACGCGCCAATCAAGTCCTTGCAGTCATCGCACATCGGCGCAGGTGCTGATGCATTACTCATGTCGATAGACCTCCATCATCAGACGTCGGTTGGAGTCGTCTTCCAGACTTCCTGCGCCAGCGCGATGAGCAGCGCGTGGCGCTTCTCGATGGACGCGGCATTCCACGCAGGAAAAGCCTCCAGCTTGGCGTTGATCCGGGAAATCGATGTGTTCTGGCCGACCTCGGTCAGGGCCACCAGACTGCGCGTCAGGTAGTTGCCGCTCTTGCCGTACTCTGCCTGCTTGGCCTTGTAGAAATCATTTCCCGCGACGATATTGATTGGTTTTTCCAGCAAGGTCAGATTGCCGAGGCGATTCTTGTAGTCGTCGTAGACCGCATTCGGGTTCTCTGCTGCCCACGTGGCACGCAGCTCCGCCTTCGGGCTGTCGGGCAGGATGTGCTCGATTTCCAGCTTGGTGAAGGGCTCGAGACTGCCTGGGGCCTTCAAGCCGCTGAACGCCATCTCGACGTGCTGGGTCAGCCGCGCCAGCAGGTAGCGCGTGCGGTACTGCTGCATCGAATACAGCGTGAAGCGCTTGAGGGCATCGGCGAGCTCCTGCGACTTGCCCGCCATGTTCTTCTCGAAGCGGTCGGCGACGAAGGTGTTCAGCTGAACCTTCTGCTTCACCGGATCAGTTGTCTCCGCAATCGCACGCAGCTCGTCGGCCCATTGTGAGAAGCTGCGCTCCAGATCCTTGGTCGGCGTCTTGGTGAAGATGTAGTAGAAGAGGAAGCTCTCCAGTTGCGCGACGAAGTGATCGAACAGCGGCTTGGGGAAATTCGCGGCTGCCAGCAGCAGGACGTAGTGCAAACTGAACGCGCCACCAGCCAGCCGCTTGAGACTGTCCATCGCCAGGCTGGGCTTGCCGTCATTCCCCAGCCCGTTGGCGAAGGCCAAGTAGTGCTCGACGTTGCGAATCACCTTGCGAACGAACTCGAAGGGTTTGCCTGCGTAGTCGCAGAGCGCCGCGTTGTCCTTGGCGATGAACCAGTCGTAGATCTCGTCCTCGCGCACCACCGCATCACCGCGCTCGTTCTTGATGACGTAGTTGGCCATCAGGAAGTAGCGCAAGAAGCGCAGCGGCTTTTCCTTCTCCTTCTCCAGCGGCTTGGTGATCTTCTTCCACTCGTCCTTGAGCTGAGTGAACTGGGTCTGCTTGACCTGCGTGAACAGCAGGTTCTTGAGCAAGTCCATCGGGTTCAGACCGACGCCGCGCTCGTTGATGGTCTCGAAAATCTTCAGCGCGCTGCTGACGTCGGTGGAGATCTGGATGAACACCACGTTGTTGGCCAGATAGCCCCAATACTTCTTCAGCTTGGCCGTGTCGTCGTAGTTGTCCTTCAGATAGCGGTACAGCGTGCTGTAAGCATTGACCAGGTTCTCTAGCGATCCGAAACTGGTGATGCCAGCAGACTGGATGCCAGCGCGCACGGTCTGTGGCTCGGCATCCAGCTCTACCAGTTTGGTCATCACTTCACCTGCGCTCTCGTAACGCGGTTCCAGCTTCAGGGTGGTGCGCACCTCGCCGTCGCTGTCCACATAGCTGGTCGAGATCAGTCCGGAAATCATCTGGCGCTGTGGCTCGCCCTGGAACAGATGCTTCAGCGCGCAAAGCAGCAGGAAGAACGTGGTCAAGCGCTGCTGGCCGTCAATGACCTCGTAATGGTTCTTCTGCTCGGTTGGCGACACCAACACGGTGCCGATGAAGTATTCCCGCGTCGTGCCCGCATCGATCTGCTCGCCGATGTCCTCCAGCAACTGATGCACTTCCTTGTCCGTCCAGACATACTCACGCTGGTAGTCCGGGACTATGTAGAAGCACTCACGGAATGCCTCCTCGATGCTGTACTTGTGGTTTTCGATTCGGGCCATTTCTATATCCTTACCAGTCTTTTTCGTCGCATCGATATATCAATCAGGCTTTTGGTTTGATGCCGTAGATTTGGCAGTGGCGCGCTGCGCTGCCTCCAGACCAGCTATGCGGGAACCCAGCGACTTAACTTGTTCCCGAAGCGCCTCATTCTCACGCTCGATGGCGGAACTCTGCTGATTCCCTTGTTCGATAGCGGTCAGCAATTTCGCTTGCCACTGGTCTCCGGAGACGCCGTTGTCCCGATCTTGAAGATAGGCAAATCCTGAGACGATCAAGGCGAGCAAAGCCAATACTGCCGAGATGCCAACCGACCAAACCGCGATGGTGATTTGCTTGCGCGTGGACTTGTCTGTCTTTCGGTCACGCTCGTCGAACTGCTCCATCAGGGTGGTCGCCGCTTCAGCCAAATCCTTGAGCGTCTTGGCGGACTCTGCCGTCATCTGGCCCGTCAGGCGAGCCAACGCCATTTCTTCGGCGCGCTCTTCCGCACGTTCCCGTGCTTGCTCGACCATGTGCCTGTTAAAAGCATCAAAGTGATCTGTGCGAATCGGCTCGATTTCCGGTTGTGCTGGTTTTGCGAATTTTGTGAGTTGTTCGTATGCGCTCAACGTCGAGCCCAAAGCGGATGTACTCTTGCGCACCTGATCGAATAGGCTGCGACTGGAGCCAAGCATTCTCTCGTGCAGCTGCTTTGCAGACTGGTGCTGCTGTTCGACTTCGTCCCGTACCAACCGAATCAGATAAGCCGAGGCCGTTTCGCCATCCTCCTGCACGACAGGCTTGCGATCCTCGTCGCCTTCCCGAACCTTCTGCCATACCGACGATTGCACATAGGCTTCGGAAAGTAGCTCTACTTCATCGTTCGAAAGTGTCTTCGCTATCGCAGGATCGAGAGGAATACGGTCCGGTTTCTCATCGGATTCCAACGTCAGGCTGCCTATGCTGGTGAGGAAGTTTCTGATCTGATCGATGGCCTCCGCAGGCTCCAGCTTTTCGAAGTCCGTCATATCTCTTACCCGCAGCGGGTACAGATAGATGCGGCCAATCGATGTCTCAACCTCGGCAACGGGCTTCGACCGCAGCAGTAGCTTTAGCGAGTTTTTCTTCGGCTCGTCGCCATGCAGTTGCGTCGGTACCGTCATTGACCAAGTTCCGTTTTCAAATCGCGCTGCGCAAAGCGGCAAACTGGTTACTCGGACCTTCCGACCGAAGGATCAGGTTGGCACTGTTCGACACCACGTAGGCCAGGGGCCGCGTCAAGTTGAACGGGAACAGCACGGGCAGCGACTGCAGACTGGGTACTGAAACGGGCTTACCTGCGTAGCGCACAGCGGCTTCGATCAGCCAAGCAGTGAGCGCATCGTTGTCGATGCTCGTCTGTGGCAAGCGAATGACGCGCTTGCCTTTCTCGACCCGCTCCACGGCGCCCCAACTCGCCTGGCTCTGGATGACCATGTTGGTCATACGCCGGGTGCCTTCTCGCTCCCCATAGGTTTCACTCATGCGCCGATGGACCTCGGCGGACGCACAGTCGCCCTGAATGGCGGACAGGCGGCCCACCAGCTCGGCCACCTTGCCAAAGAACGGGTACGTCGCCACGGACATGCCCCAGCACAGCGCTGAGACGGGAATGTCCGGCTGCGTCTTGTGGATGGCCACGCCGCGATCTGCGTAATCGACCAGTTCGGCGCGTGGCTCCAGCCATAGCCGATTCAGTACGGTGCGTGTTTTCTTCTTGGCTTCCACGCCAAGTTCGGCTGCATCGAGCAGTGCATTCAGATCATCTAGCCCAGCCACGCCTGCACGAACATTCAGTGCCGCAGCCGCCCAATCAAGCTGAATGAACCGATCAAAGCCTATTTTTGGGGCTGATGAATTCATTCGGTACCAATCACATAACTGACTTTCACAAAGGGCACGATCAACTCTTCGACCGACACCCCGCCGTGGACCACCACCTGCTCGCCCTCCGGCACAAAGGCGGTTCGTCCGCCTGCGAATAGGGGCATGAAGTTCGCGGGTAGTCCAGCGATGTCCAACCTCACTGTGGTGGGATAGGCCGCAGCGGAATCGGCCAGCAATGGCTCACTCCGGTAGACCCGCACGCGCTCTCCGCGCGTCTCTGCAATCACGCCCTGGCTGGGTCTGCCGACACCGGTGGACTCCACGTTGCCATGGTCCGCCGTGAGATAGATGTGGTATCCCTTGTCCAGCAGCAGCGAGAACAGCCGGTCGACGAAACCAGTCGTCAACCAGTTCCCGATCCACATCGCCACGTCCTTCTTGGACCGCTCCTTGTGGAGCCGATCGTCCACCTCATCGATGACCAGGCCCACCACCTTCGGGCGCCGGTCGATCAAATCCGCTTCCAGTGCGTCGAGCTGATGGGTCTGACGCAGCGCGCGTCGATACATCACATCATTCGAATTGACGCCTTCGTTCTGCCAGAACGTCTTCCACAAGGATTCCTCCTTGTCCGTTCGGTCGATGGAGTCGTCGAACTCACGCGGCTTCAGGCCGGAGAACAGCGCCTGGCGCGACACCGATGTCACGGTCGGCAGCCATGCGAACGCGGTTCCCTCGTCGAACGCGAAACGTTTCGTAGTGGCGATCAAGCGCTCCCGTATCTGCACCCACTGGTCGAAGGCCAGCCCGTCGAAGACCAGCAGAGCCACCTTGGTTTCCCCTGCCGACCGCCGATGGCGCAAGAAGCGCGGCACGTGGTGCACCATCACCGGGCCTTTGGTCACCGGCTGCAGGATCAGGTCGGCGTAATGCTTGGCTGCGACCCAGGCTCGCAGACCCTCGTCTGATTGCGCCTGCAAGACGTTGATGCGTTCCCGAATCACCGGCAGGTGTTCGCTGCCTTCAGTGCCTGGCAGACCATGCGTGCGGGCCAGGATCTCACCGTAGCGCTTGGCGAACTCGCTCCAGTCCTTGTGCGAAGAGGCAGCCGTTGGTGTCGCTTCGATCAGACCATCGATGCCTTTGAGCACTAAGCCCTGTAATGCCGCTGGGTCCTGAACGATCCCAGCCTTGATCCAACTCGGCATCCCCGCCGGAACGCTGTGCACAGCCAGCGGATGCAAGCTGCCGTCGAGAAACATGGAATCGACCAGCACCTGCACATCGGAGTGGTCGAACGGAATTTCGATCTTCGCGACGTAGTCTGGTGGTGGCGGCTCCCCTGTACGCGTGCCATCCAGCCCCAGGGTCGTCAGGTAGCGATACCACGCATCCTGCACCACGCGCAGCAGCGCACTCTTGGAGGCCAGCCATGTGGCGACGGGCAGGTCCGCGAACAATCCCTTGCCCTGGATGATGCCTGCCGCGTGCTGGGCAAACAGCGGTGGCAACGAGCGATTGGCGAAGTGCATTCGCAGCAGCTCGCGCCAGAAGTCGACCGGGTTGCGAATGGATCTCGGCGTCAGTTGGTAGACGTGCTCGAGAATGAAGTCCTTGGACTCGTTCTCGCCGCGCGCAGACTGCAATTCGGTCTGGTGGGCATGAAACAGCCCGGCAAAATGCTCCGGCTCGACCTGCTGTACCGCGCTGTATGCCAGCCTGGGGAAGAGCTCCGCAAGGCTGAGCCGGACCACACGTCCGTGGTGCACGATGTCCCACGGCAATTCATTCGCGTCGGCGCTGCGCAGATGCAGAACCAGCGAGGGCGCTGGCCCCGGCTCACCGCGATCCCAAGCTGCACGATAGCGTTCCTCGTATTCCGCCCGAAAGGCGAACGGGTCTTCGTACAGCATGACCTCGAAGCCCCGGCTGCGCAGTTCGGACAACAACTTTTCGTCCAGCAGCACATCGTCGGGGTCGCACGCCACCCACAGCCGGGTGAGATCGGCCGTGAAGTGGCTGAGAATGCGTTCTGACCACTGGCTCATCCCACCTGTCCTCCGGGCATCACATCGCCGGAGACGCGCACCATCATCACGGCATTCAAATCCGGCACGCTGGCATCCATGTCGTCCAGGGCGGCCATGCGTGCATCGTGTTCTTGTTGCAGCCGCTTGCGCCGGTGCTCACGCACGGCGGGTAAGCCAATTCGTCCAATGGCCTGACCTCGGGCCTCGAACGCATACACCGCACGTTCGCGCTCTTCCTTCAGCCGGGCGCGGTGTTCGGTCAGCAGCTCGGTGAAGATCCGTTCACCCTGGGTGCTGGCAGCGGCCTGCGATGCCTCGAACCACTTCGCCGACTCCTCGGCACCCGTCACGGCATGCACGTCTACGGTCTCAGTGAGCAGCAGATCCCAGACGCGCTTGGCGGTCGGCACGAAAGGCCGGCCTTCCTCGTTGATGAACACCGGCAGGAAGCGCTTCCGGCTCAAGCCTTCAGCCGCCAGACTGATCTCCCACAGCGACCAGATGCCGCGAACCGAATCCGGCAGCCCGGTTACACGGATCACCGGCAGCGGCTGGCCGGCGACAAAGCGCGGCAGCTCGCTGATCACCGCCCGAGCGCGTGGATCTTCCATCGTGACCCATTCCAACTCCGGGTTCTCATCCGCTGTGCGGGCGTCAAAACAAGCCTGTGCCGACTCGCTGCCGTCCGCCCACTTCACTCGCCACGCCTTGCCAACCTTCGCTGCCGAGCCGCCGCGCGCAGCCAACCCGCTGGTGATGGCGCGCTCCAGCCAGAACTGCGCTGGGTGGTCGCGCCACTTGCGGGCATCGTCGGCATCCAGATCATGTTCAGTAGTGAGCAGATCGCTATTCTTCTTCGACTCTGCCAGGGTGGAGCGCAGTTGCGACACCACCGCGTCGCACTCCTGTTCGATGGCATCAGGGTTCTGCAGACCGTGCACGAACAGCTCGTCGAAGATCGGGTCGGCCTCAACCGAATCCATCACGTCAGCCGCCTTGTCGACGCCAAACTCCTGCGCGATGACCTCGAGCTTTGCCTCCAACACCTGGCGCACCCGATGCTCCACGGTGTCTTCGAGCACAAAGTTGATGGCGCGAACCACGTGCTTCTGTCCGATGCGGTCAACCCGGCCAATGCGCTGCTCGATCCGCATCGGGTTCCACGGCATGTCGAAGTTGACGATGACATGGCAGAACTGCAGGTTCAGACCTTCACCACCGGCATCCGTCGAAATCAGCACGCGCACATCCTTGGAGAACACCTGTTGTGCCCGTGTGCGCGCTTCCAGGTCCATGCTGCCGTTGAGCGTCGCCACCGAGAAACCCCTGCTTTCCAGGTAGTCGGCCAGCATCGCTTGCGTCGGCACGAACTCGGTGAAGATCAGCACCTTCAGCGCCGGGTCGCCTTCCTCTTGCTGGAGCTTGTAGATCAGCTCCAGCAGTGCCTCGGCCTTGGCATCGGTGCCGGCGGCCTCGGTTTCCCGCGCCAGCTCCAGCAGCATCTCGACTTCAGACTTCTCCAGCTCCCAGCCGCTGGACTGCATCGCCAGATCCACCTGGGACTGGCCGTCGAGGTCCGCCCACTCGTCCGGACTGGTGTTCTCGAACAAGTTGGCCTGCGGCTGCGGCGCATCGAGCAGGGCCTGGCGCTTCTCCAGCGTGGTGCGAATGGCTGCCGTACTGGACGTTACCAGCCGCTGCATCAGAATCATCAAAAAGCCGATGTGGCGCTGCTTGGCCGCCATGGCCTGGTTGTAGCCGTGGCGCACATAGTCGGTCACCGCCTCGTACAGGCGCTGCTGCGAGCCGTGTCGGGCCTGCCATGCCACGGCCTGCAACCGGGTAACACGCGGCTTGAACAGCGGCTGGCCTTCAGCATTGATCGATGCGCGCTTCTCGGTGCGGATCACGAAGGGGCGCACCCGGTCGCGGCTGACGCTGCTCTCATCCGGGAAGGCCTCGCGATCCAACAACTGCATCAGCCGCATGAACTGGTCGGTCTTGCCTTGGTGCGGCGTGGCCGACAGCAGTAAGAGATAGGGCGATGCCTCGGCCAGCGCCGCGCCCAGCTTGTAGCGGGCCACCTGCTCGGTGCTGCCGCCCATGCGGTGGGCTTCGTCGATGATGACCAGATCCCACGACGCTGAGATCAGGTCCTCAAAGCGCTCGCGGTTGTAAGTGTTGAGTTGCTCCAAGCTCCAGCCGCGACGGCCCTCCAGCGGCTTCACCGAATCAAGCGAGCAGATCACCTGGTCGTGCATGCGCCACAGGTTTTCTTCCTCGCCCGCGCCGCCGCTGCGCCACTGGCGGAAGGCCGCCAGCTCGGACGGCTCGATGAACTGAAACTTCTCGCCGAAGTGCAGACGCATCTCTGCCTGCCATTGGCGCACCAGCCCCTTGGGCGCAACCACCAGGATGCGCTTCACTCGGCCACGCAACTTCAATTCGCGCAGCACCAAGCCGGCCTCAATGGTCTTGCCAAGGCCCACCTCATCGGCCAGCAGGTAACGGATGCGGTCGCGGCTGACCGCGCGGTTCAACGCATAGAGCTGGTGCGGCAGCGGCACCACGCTGGACTGGATGGGCGCCAACAGCAGGTTGTCCTCCAGCGCATCCAGCAGCTTGGCTGCTGCCGTGGTGTGGAGGATCTGTTCCACGCTCGGGCGCACGCTTTCCAGCGAGGCCAGATCCACCGCCCGAGCACGCACGACAGCGTCCTTGGCGGGCAGCCACACGCGGTAGGCCACCTCGCCCCATACGTCCTGCCGCTCGATCACGCGGCAGGGCGATGCCTGCCGGGTGAACCAACACCAGTCGCCAATGGTGAACCCGCCCCCGGCCACGTTCAGATCCCGTCCTCTGTGCGGGTCAGCGCCAGGTCATAGAGCGTCAGCAGCTTCTCGTCTTCCTGTAGCGCTTCGTCAGGCACCTTCTTGGCGATGTTGATGATGGTCTCGTAGTCCTTGTTGGCCCATGCCGAGCGGAAGCCAGCGCGAAGCGCCTCAAGTCGGAACTCCTTCAGACGCCGGCCAGTAAAGGCACGGTATTGGTCAAACTCCTTGAGCAGCGCCTTCTCGCGTTTCTTCTCAAGGTCCTGCGCCTTGTTCGGGTCGGGCACGTACCAGCGATCCTTGGCCTTGGCCACAAGGGCTGGGCTGTTCTTCTCCAAACCGCGCAGATCCTTGTGGTTGGTCGAGAGGTAGCTGTGGATCTGGCTCGGAACCTCACCCGTGCCGTCGTACTGAATGAAGTTGTCTTCGAGCAGGGCGGCAAGTTCCGGCTTCGACTCGTGCTTCTTCCAGCCTGCCCCAAGCTGGCTGATGAAATCGGTGTGGACCTCTTGGTAGGTTGATGGGCGACGCTTCAAGAAATCAGTCAACCAATCAATCGCGCTGCGCTCATCGGAAACGAACATCTCCATCTGCGGTGCAATCGCCACCTGCAAGCGCTTCTTGTCGTACTCGGCGACTTGGTCAGGCAGAAACACCATGCCATCCCGCTCAACAAAGCGCTGCGTCAACCCGGCTTGAAACTCCTGTGTCGACATGGGCACGGGAACGTTGTGCCGGATAAACCACGCAACCATGCGATCGAAAATGATCCTCGGATCACGTTCAGCAATAAATTCAAGCGCACCATGCCGCACTTTTACGGTCGGTAGGCACTTCAAGTGAGTTCTTACGAAATCCCATATGGAATCTTCCGAGCCACCTGTTTTTGCAAACCGCTCTTCTAGGCCGCCGTTTGGTTTGTACGCAGAAATAACAAGGTCTTGCTTTACGGACGTTGGATTGGTGACGGCATTAAAACTTCCCTGCTTTTTATCCAAGGCCGATACGTTAGCAACAACAAGCCCCGCTTCCTGTAGTGCGGTCTGAATCGAGTTCCACACACGTGCCTGCGTGTTTGAAAACTCGATAGTCACCCACCGACCTGGCTTTAGAGCTCGGAAAACCTCCCGAAAGCAGTCCGTCATTAGCCTTCGGTAATCGTCAAGCTCCTTACCCTGGGTTCTGTTTTCAATGGCCTCTTGTTTGTCTTGCGTAAATACGCGCAACCAGCCTTCCCAGAGCGAATTCAACTCTGAGTACATCAGATTTGATCCAAAGGGCGGATCAATAAACACGTAGTCCAATGAATTGGATGGGATCGTTGTCATCGCGGTCGATGACTGCGTTGAGATAATAGATACATCCTTTTTAAACCAAGCCTTCGTATAAGCCTTTAGGCGATCAGCGGCTTGATCAAGGACATTCATTTCCACCGACAAGGACGGAACGTAGAGGGTGCCGTTAATAACGCCCACGGTCGCGCCTCCTTCGCCTTTCTTTTCCCCACCCACCCGACTCGCTGCAATTCTGTGCATCCGAGTTGCCCTCGGCGTTAGAGCACTAAACGGCGCCCATGAGTCCAGACCGAAACTTCGATATTTCGACAGGATGTGAAGAATTCTCGGCGTGTAAAAATGATGGGTATGGGTTATCCCAACGCGGATTGGCTCGCCCGTCTTGTCTCCCTTTTTGAGTTCGTACGCTGGAAACCAGTCTTGCAGGGAGAGCCCATCTATTTTGTCGGCCAGAGCCTTATCAACTAGATCAGCGCTCTTCTCGAATCGCTTGGTGCCAACCGAATAGTTGATATACGCAGGAACTTGCAGTCGCTGGGAAACCGTATTCCCGCTATGTTCGTCGCGAACCAAAACAGTCTTTGGTTCAAGATTTCTCTTTCCGAGGGACGCATCGCAGTGTGGGCATGCGAACACCTCACGGACTTTGCCCTCGCTTCTATCGACTGCAACATCCCAGAAAACTACGTCTCCAGCGCACTCAGGGCACGCAAAAACGTCCGACCAGACGATGTAGTTTATTTTTCCTGTCGAGCCAACCTTGGCAAGATCAGGTCTGGATTCGCGCTCAACAAGCTGTTTGCCTTGTTCCAGTGTCTCCTTTTTGGGTTGATGCAGAGTTTGATACATCCACTCAAACTCTCTCTGCACCTTAGCCAAAATCGGCTTGACAGTGTCTTCGAGCGCGGCCGGTGATCTAAATCGGTTGTAGCTATACGAGATGAAAGTCGCTGCAGGAGATAGATCGTTGCCAATAGCGCGCCGAGCGCCCAGTTTCGAGAATTTGCGCCATACAGTTTTGCCGTTGTCTTCTTCTGCAGCCAGGATGGTTCCATCAGCTTCGACGCGATATCCAAGCGCCTGAATAACAGACCGGTCGCCACATAACTGCGCTGCAACGGCAGTCATCCCAGTACCACAGAAACCGTCGAAAACTACATCTCCCGGTTCCGTATAGCTCAAGATGTATCTGACGATTGCTCGCGGTGGCACCTTGGTGTGATAGCTGTGGGCGTTATAGATCGGGTCGTTCTTACCCTCGCTAACATCAGCTGTAAAAGGCTCTTTGCTGTATGTGACAGACGGGTCATAGGCCTTACCGTAGTGCCGGACGAAATCCTCAATAAAAGGATTGGGGCAAGCCGTGTAGTACGGCGGGTCAGAAAGCGCGAGGATGTCCTCATCTGATCCGACCGGAAAACCTTCGATCTTCCGGAACGCCGGGTCTTTGAGCTTCTCGGCAAGCAGCTTCAGGTAGTGCTCGCGGCGAGCCTCATCACTCGGAAATGTCTGCCCGAGGCACTCAACCGGGCCTGACTTGCCCGCGTGGTTCTGGAAAAGATCACTCATCAGTCGTTCCTCAAATTCTTCTTGTCATGGTCGAGCGATCCCCGTGTCACTCGATCACGAAGCGCAGCTTGGTTGCATCCTTGCCCTTGCAGCGTTCGTTCATGAACGTGTCGAAGCGCTTGCGCAGGTCGTCCGGTGTGGCCGGCGAGCCGCCCTGCAGCAGCGCCTGTTTGATCTCGTCGCCCTTGACCGCGATCTTCTCCAGCCCCGACAGCGCCTCTTGTACGGCATTGGCGAACTCGGTAGTCATCGGGTCGGGCAGCTTGCGTGAGGTCAGGAAGGCGTCGATCAGCTTCTTGGACGCGGGCGGCAACAGGCCCAAGCTGTCCTGCGTGAACGGGTCTTCCAGGTTCTCCAGCAGGGTCTGCTGCCAGTTGGCCAGCAGTTCGTCCAGGTCGTCATCCAACTTGTGCAGGCGGTTGGCCGCCGGGATCAGCTCCAACTGCTCTGCAGACGGGCGGAACTGGCAGTGCGGGCAGACGGCGGCCGTGACCAGGGTCGGCTCGTCCAGCGATGAGCAGCTCTTCAAGCCGTTGAGCGACTCCTCGAAGGCGGTGAGCTGGCTGGTGGGCATCAGCGACACGCCGGCCAACACGCGCAGCGCCAGCAGGCGGTCGTCCTTGCGCAGGGCGTTGCGGGTCTTGTCCTCGGCCACGCCCAGCCGCGCCTTGCTGTGGCTGGCGATGTAGGCGGTGATGTAGTCCTTCTTGAGCTGGTTGAGCGTTTGCCGGTATTCGGCGGCGTGTTCGGCTGTACGGTCCTGGCTCAGCTTTTCCTGTAGCGCCTTGCGGGCGGTTTCGGCTTGCTTCACCCAAGGGTGCTCGGCAGGCAACACCATCTCGGCCTGCGAGAGGTACGACGCCGTGCTACCCAGTTCCACCACCAGTTCGAGCAGACGTTCGACGGCAGCCAGGATCTCCAGATTCTTCTTCTGGCCGTCCAGGTCTTCCTGTGTGACGCGCAGGTTCTTGAGCTTGCCGACGGTGTTGTACGGCGCCAGCGACTCGGTGAACTTCTTCAGCGAATCCAGCCGGGCGTGCCAGTCTTTGGCTTCTTCTTCGCGCAGCAGGTTCTGGCCCCAAAAGCCGAGCTTGCCTTGCTGTAGGTCGGAGCCAGCCTTGAGCACGCGCGGTACCAGGGCGCTGACTTTCTCCTGGAGTTTGATGACCGGCTCGGTATCGCCCTGGCTGGCTTTCTGGGCCAGACCGGACGGCAGGTCGAACAATTCGAACAAGGCACGCAGCACCGCCAGGTTGATCTCCTTGGGCGCCTCGACGTGTTTGAACTGCTTGAGCTCTTCCAGGGAACGCTCTGCGAGCTGGACCAGCTTGCCGGAGTCGATCTTGTCGCCGGTGATCGACAGCACGATGTCGCCGGAGTAAACCAGCCCGCCCAGTACAGTGACCAGCAGGTCAGGCTCCAGCCGGTACTTGATCGGCGCGAAATACTCGACGTCCGAGGTACCCGACAGCAGCTCACTGCGGTTGAGCACCTGGCCGTGGCCCTTGGCCTTGAGCCGATTCAGCACTTCCTGCGCATAGCGAGAGTTGGCCGGATCGACGCGATCACCATCGAGCAGTTCCAGCGCGTCCAGGATGGCAGCGGCATCCTTGGTGCGGGTGCCGCCAGCCAGGGCGCGCAGTGCATTACCCACCAGTTGCTTGCGGTTGGCCTCGGTGACCAGCACCGAGAAGGTGGGGTACTCGGGCGAGATGTCAGCAAAGCGCTGGCCCAGTGCCAGGCCGGAGACGATGTTCACCACGTCGCGGAAGTTGATGCGCTCGTCCGGGCCCAGTCGCGCACGGTCGCGCAGGGACACGCCCTTGGACCAGTCCTGCAGCGTCTTGGTCTTGCCCTGGTAGGTGACCTCGAACGCGGTCATCTGCTTTTCCTGCAGCCATTTGCTCATGGACCGCAAGGAATCTTGAGCCTTGGACAGGTAGATGGCCTTCGCGCCGCCGCTGGCGGTGGACGCCAGATCCAGCGCCGCCGCGTATTGCGACAGGTAGCGCTTGTAGTCTTCGTCGGGTGACTTCAGACGGAAGAACACTTCGTCAGCCAGGTTGTTGTCGCTGAACTTCGGCTTGTCGAAGGGCTGGATGAAATAGATGTAGAAGTCGCGCTCAGGCTGCGCCGTGGGACGGTCGTTCGGTGCCCCGAAGAACAGGTAGCCCATGCGCTCGACGCGGCGCTCCTGCCACTCGATCTGGTACTGCCAGATCTGGAAGCCGGGGTAACGCAGGTCGTCGCTGCATTCCATCAGTGCTTTGATGGCGCTGTAGTAGGCGCGGTCCAGCGCATCGTCGGACAGGGCTTCGGCGCGCTTTTCAATCTGCGCGTCGTAGTCGATGTCTTTCTTGAGATCGAGGTAGTACTGCTCGGTGTCCGGCGCCTTGGAGATGAACTGGCCGTTGACGGTCTTCAGCACTTCTCGCATGACGGTCTGGACCATCGACAGCAGGTTTTCGGCCGGATCGCCCGGCATGTCCTCCACGCCCGGCTGGAACAGACACAAGGCGTCGCGCAGCTCGGCGGCGGTGGGCCCGATGGGGATGTGGATGTCGCCACCCGTGGTCAGGCGATGCACGGCCAGCGCGTTGATGACGCGCAGCGCCATTGCCTTGTAGGCCGGACGCGTGAAGGCTTGCTGGACCCGCGACTCCAATACCTCGGAGACGCGCATCACTTCCTTGATGTTGGGGTCGGCTCGCAAGACCGAGTTGGTCTTGATGGTGTTCCAGAAGCTCTCGTAGCTGATGAACAGCGGCTTGTCGGCGGGCACCTCCTGGTCGAGGATGGCCAGCATGGCGGACTCGATGGTCTTGAGCGCGCCGCGCTTCTCGGTGAAGTGGATCTGCTCGAAGGTCTTCAGGTAGTCCGGGTGAACCGGGAACAACCGCACGTATTCGTCCATGCGCTCGTTCATGGAGCCGTAGAACTTGGCGAACGGCGTGAGGTATTCGCGGATCTTGTTCTGCTGGTCGGCCGTCTTCTTGAGCAGGCGCGCAGAGACGACAAAGCTGACGTCCTGGCGGTCGATCAGGATCTGCGTGAAGCGCTCGTTGACGCGGCGCATGCTGTCGGCAACGTGCTGGAAGCGCACGCTGTCGAAGATGGCTTCCTGCACACCGGCCACGAAGCGGAACTTCAGGTGCTTGGTGACTTCGCCGATCTGCCGCAGGATGGCCAGGTCCTGCACCAGTTCGTGATCGCGACGGGACTGCAGGTACTCCAGGAACTCATCAACAACCAGCAGCACGCCCTGGTCCGGGAATTTCTCCGCGAACGCGGCCATCATCTCCTCGAAGGAGTCCTTGTTGTTGAGCTCCTTGTCGGCAGTCGGGAACGTGTAGTCGACGCCGATCTTTTCGAGGAAACGCTCAAGTTGCAAGGTGATGATCTGGCGCAGCGGCATCTGCAGCCCACCCACCTCGATACGCAGCACCTTGAAGCGGCCAGCGATCGGGGCAACCGCCTCGGCGACCTTGGGGTGGCGGATCATCGGTGCGTAGGCCGCATCCTCGGCCACCAGCGACAGCACCGACATCAAGTGCGACTTACCGGTGCCGTAGTTGCCGACGATCAGCACGCCCTTGTGATCGACCGAGTCGTCGAAACTGAGCTGGGGAACCATGAGCTTGGAGATCCGCTCGGCCATGTCGTCGGAGATGACATAGGTCGCGACGAGCTTCTTTGCCTCGTCCGGGCGTCCGGCATCGAGCAGCTGAATGACTGACTCGATCTGCTCGAACTGGATCAGATCTCCGTATTTCATGTTCTTGGCCATATGGTTCTCTCTTCCCCGTAGCGTCAAATTTCGAGTACGACCACGCCGTCACGGCTGTAGTCACGATGTTCTGGATGGCTCATGTCGGCGTACACCAAGCGATCACCGCGCAGCTCGCCAGGCCAGACGGCCACGACGCGCTTGGAATGAGCCAGCCGCCTGACGAGGTCAAGCGGGTTGATCTGCAGGCCCGGCTCGAACAACAACTCGAGGTTGTCGAGCAGCAACGGGTCCTCCGTTCGTTCCTTGTCCGCGATCTCCCGCAGCAGTTCGCCTGCCGAGAAGCCGCGCTTGTTGTTCGGCGTGGCAGCCAAACGGCGCCCCAGCTCCAGGCCGACGTTCAGCGGCTCGATGTTGAGCTTGGCGCTCAATTGTCGGAGCAGTTGGGTCTTCCCACTGCGGCTGGGTCCGACCAGCAGGATCAACTTGCTGTTGAGGTCGCCGATTTCGCCGATGAGTCGTTCGAGTTTTGCGAGCATGCTCATTCCCTCAGTCCGACTCGGCTTCGAGCCGCTGTTGATCAGGGGAGCGGTAGCCCGGCGCCAGCACGGCATTGCGCACACCGTAGATGGCCAGATGATCCTTCAGCCACAACCGGTACTCGTGCCCGCGCAAGCTGTGGTCAGGGGAGCAGTCCACGCTCCATTGGCGAAGGATGTAACCGGCGGTGGCAGCGCGCAGCTTCATCCGCAGCACGCCGTCCTGCATGCCGTAATCCATCTCGGTGATCTCAGGCCGGGGCTGGTCCGGGTGCGGCACCAACTCGAGCTCGACGATCCGTGTCCACTGAATGTCCTGATCGCTCATCTCGTGGGGCGCCACGGGCTGCCCCTTGAGCACCACCGGGTGCTTGATCCGGGTGATGACGAAATCCCGGAACTCCTGCGACTTCCGGTCGAAGGCGCGGACGTGCCAACGGAGGCCGTTGTCGATCAGCGCGAACGGGACGATCTCCCGCTCGGTGCGGCCACTGGAGATGGAGTGGTACTCGATGCCGAGCGGACACTCCTGATGGATCGCCCGGGTCACGCTCGCCAGCACATCCAGATCCGGATGCGTGAGCCGTGACGGGCTCTCGCTGGCCACCCACGCCTTGAGCCGCATCGGCTCACCGTCGCCAAAGCCCTGGGTCAGCCACGACAGCACCCGCTCCGGGGGGAAGTCGAACACGGGCCGGAAATCCGGCCCCATGACGTAGGACTTGCCCTTGGGGTCGTAGTCGATGTTGCCCGGGGCCAACTCCTTATACAGCGCCAGATCCCTTGATGCGGCGGCGGACTGGATGCCAAACCGCGTGACCAAGTCCTGACGGCGTATCTCCCCGATGAAGCGCACGCGCAACTCCACAAACGCGAGCCGGTCGCGTTGTGGCTGGGTTAGATCTGCAAGCTGTTCGTTCGACATCCTGGCTGGCTCGTTCGGGTTAGCGAATGCTTGTGCTGGTTATTGCGGAAAGTATATGGTCTGCCCTAGAATCTGTCCATGACTCTATTTTGATTTGTGTGTGGGTCGCATTGTGATAACTACAAGCGGCGCGGCGGCAAAAGGATCGGTACGGGCGCCATGCAAAATTTCGCAGAGCTTCACCTCAAGCCAGAGACGCTGGCGCGGTACGGGTTGCCGGACATCCCGTACCCCATCCCAGCGGCCGATCTGAAGTCGGCCTTGCTCGACAACGGAGACCTGCCGTTGGCCGCGATGCTGCACGGCCTGCAACAGCGTAGCCGGGATGGGGAGGCCGAATGGCAGCAGCTCGAACCCGCGATTGATCGGCTTGCCGAGCTACTGGCGCCCGACGATGCCCGCGATGTCATTTCAGCGGCGGGCGACTACTGGTGGCTCGAGGTCGGGCCCGTGGACCTCAGCGACAAACTGGTCACCATCCAACGTGGCGATGCTCTGATCGCTGCCATCACCGCCCGGGACGATGGACGCTTGCGGGTGGCCGTGTTTCGCCCGTTGGACGCCAAGAGCGCGGAATACCTGATCGGGCTAGGGCAAGTGCCTCATCCTGAGCACGGTGTCTGCATGCGCGAGAACAACTGGGAGTACGCGCTCGACTGCTCTGCGGGCAACGGCAACTACTACGCTGCCGACCGGGGGGAGGCCTACCTGTCCTACTGGGAGACAGGCCTGGGCATCAGTTGGGACGGCTCCGATGTGCCCGAGTGGCGAAAGCAGCTGGACCTCGTCGCCCAGCCCGCCACCCGCGTCGTCGCAGAGCTGGGCGTCTACTACACCTTGTCCGGCAACGAGGACGAGGAGCCTGTGGCCGATACAGGCGCGGCGGAAGAGTTCGAGACAGCGGCTCCACCGGCCTGGCGCAGCAAGCGCCAGCAAAAGCGCACGGTTCAGGGGCGGTTTCTGGGCTGCCTACTCGGCGGCGCAGTCGGCGATGCGCTGGGCGCACCGGTGGAGTTCATGAAGCGGGCCGAGATTCTGCGTCGCTTCGGCCCGAAGGGCATCACCCAGTACGCACCGGCTTATGGTGGCCTGGGGACGATCACCGACGACACGCAGATGACCTTGTTTACCGCTGAGGGGTTGATCCGAGGCTGGGTGCGCGACTGCTTCAAGGGCATCACGACCTATTCCGGGGTAACGGCGCACGCCTATTTGCGCTGGCTGCAAACCCAAGGCGAACGCCCGACATGCGACATCGACTTCGGCGCCGATGAGCCTGGCTGGCTGTTTCAGCAGCGTCAGCTGCACAGCCGTCGGGCACCGGGCAACACCTGCCTATCGGCCCTGCGCGCGATGAACTCCCTCGGGGAGCCGGCCCGCAACGACAGCAAGGGCTGCGGCGGCGTCATGCGGGTTGCGCCGGTCGGTCTATTCGCCTGGCGCCTGCGGCAGTACGAATCGCCCCAAGACGCCTTCCGGCTGGGTACCGAGTTGGCTGCGCTGACCCATGGGCACCCGACCGGAGCCCTGACCGGTGGTGTGCTGGCGGTGCTGATCCTGGCGCTAACCGATGGCGCGTCGCTGCGCGAGGCATTGGCCGCTGCCAAACTCATCCTGCGAGCCGAGCCCCGCCACGAAGAGACGCTGCGGGCCATCGAGATGGCTGAGGAGTTAGCCGGTTCCGGTTTGCCACATGAAGAAGCCATAGCCCAGTTGGGCCAGGGCTGGATCGCCGAGGAGGCTCTGGCGATCTCCATCTATTGCGCGCGGGTCGCCCGCAATTTCAAAGAGGGCGTGATCCTGGCCGTGAACCACGCTGGCGATTCCGACTCGACCGGGTCGATCGTCGGCAACTTGCTGGGTGCGATGCACGGCGTGAAGGCGATCCCTGCCGAGTGGCTAGAGCCGCTGGAACTGCGCGACGTCATCACCGAATTAGCGGAAGACCTCTTCGCATTCAAAGATTGGGCGATTGGCGAGTACAGCGACAACGAAGAGTTGAACCAGCGGATCTGGCAGAAGTACCCCGGGTTTTGAGCGGCAGTAAGCAAAAATCGTCGAAGCCTTGTTTTCTGGGACAAGGCGGTTCATTTGCTTCAGCAAGCGAGCACTGGTTAGGTTTCTTGCTCTGCCACGAAGACTGGGTCGCCACAAACTGAAAAGGTGCCGCTGTTCACCCATCCGTACCCCGCTCTACGAATGAGCAGGCCAGCGGCAAGCCTGTCGGCCATCGCCTCGACTGCGTCCGGACACCGCAATTCCGCGTCCGAGGCGATGACCCTGGTGCATCTAGATTGTTAAAGAACCGTGTGTCGCCTATGTGGGTGGCATCACGACCTTCCAGAGGGAAGGATTTCGCTGGCTACGTCTGATTGCGTGCTATTTACTTGTCCAGCGCCACCATGCGAACGATGCTGTCGAACTCGTTCAGCACTTCAGGGTGATTCTTGGTCAGGTGGCGCAAGATGGCTTCGTTCGCCATCAACTTGGCGAGATAGCCCTTGGCCAAAACCAGGTTGAGGATGTCCTGACCGTAGGTTTGCTCGGCGAGCTTGAACTGCTCGTGGAGATTGCCCATCTCCCTCTCCATCTTGGCCATCTGGTCGGCGCTGACGCCGGTCATCTTCTTGGGCTTGGTCTCACCGACGAGCAAGTTGCTGGGTGTCGCCGCAACCAAGGCTTGGGCATAGGCGACCGTGATGTTGTTGGCGCTGACCATCAGTTCGACGCACTCAACCTGACGCGTTGGCTTGAGCTTGCGCAGGACCGCGCCAAGGTTTGCCGAAAACGTCTGGTCGCGCAGCAATTCTGCGGCCTCCGGACAGATCCCTTCCAGCAGGTTTAGCTTCTTGATGATGTGGCTGATGTCCACGTCCAAGGCCTTCGCCAGCTTTTCCGGGGTGACGCCCCGTTCGACAGCGCGACGGATCATGAGGTGCTCCTGAATACTGGAGAGGCGATTGATCCGGTTGTTGTAGGTGTAGCTTTCGTCATCGGTGGCCACCAGGCAGGGAGCCTTGTCGAAGCCCAACTGTTTCAGCGCGACCAATCGTGTGTGCCCGTCCAGCAAGATGTGCTGCCCCTCGCGGTTGGGTTTTCCCACCGACAGGGGTTCGATCAGCCCGACCGCCTCGATAGATGCGGTGATCTGCTTGAATTTCCGTGAGGCAAGCAAGCCTTCGGGCGTCTTACGCGAGGGCAGGACGGACGAGAGGGGCAGAACCAATGGCTCCGGAACGAAGCCCAAGGGCGGTTTGCTCATGCGCCGCTCCCTCGAGCCCAGACCCGCTCCGCCAGATACTGGGGCAGTGTGTCGAGCCCCTCCGCGCGCAGCAGCGTGGTGAAATTCTCGTCGGCCAGCAGTTGGCGCAGGGCCCCGACAATGAACAGCAAGTTGCGTTGAGCGGTCTCTGCTTTCCTGACCAGCAGCTTTTGTCGCTCGACTTCGCGCTGGTAGTTCCTCACCAGGCTGGACGTGGTGACATCCTCATTGGTCTTGCGGGAGGTCATCCTGCCGCCGATGGATTTGCCTTGGGTGCGGCGACGTTCGATTACACGACGGGCTTGGATCAACTGGCTGCCACGCAGCTTTCCGGTTTCGTAGGCATCTTGCAATGCGGCTTGAATGGCTTTCTCGTCGCTGCCCGCGCCTGCGATGGTGATCGCCGCATTGAGGGGGATGCGCCCGCTGCCGACGGCCATCAGCAGTCGTTGCTCACCGTTCTGCAGCAACTGCAGGATGCCCTGCACGTACTCCGGACTCAGGCCTGTTTTCTGGGCAATGGACTTCTTGTCGTAGCCCTGATCCCGCAACAGCTCGATGCCGGACAGCAATTCCAACGGGCTGAACTTTCGCCGGGCGATGTTCTCGGTGAGGCTCATGATGAAGGCCGATTCGTCATCGACGTTCATCACCATTGCCGGGCATCTCTTGATGCCCGAGCGTCTTGAAGGCCTTGAACCGCCCCTCGCCGCAGATGAGGAGATAGTGCTCGCCGTTGCTCCCCGGACGCGGCGTCACGATGATGGGCTTTTTCAGACCGATGTTCTGGATGTTGCCGACGATCTGCTCGAAGACTCGGCTGTTGCGTTCGCGGGGGTTGAGGACCTCAATTCGGTCGAGCGGAATCATCCGCAACTCCGAATGCCGATGCTCTTTGTTGTGACTCATGCGGCCCTCCGTATGCGGATGCGCCGCGCCATGCCGTACAGGTAGTCCAGGCTGTCGAAGCGATAGCACTCAAACTCGATGCCGTTGTGGTCGGCCAGATGGATACGTGCCTGGCCAAAGTCCAATCGTGGCAACAGGTAGTAATCCAAGGCGGCCTGGTTGCCATCGTCCAACCGCACCGCCACCGTGATATCCGGGGCGAGGCTGGTGTCGAAGCGTACCTTCCAGCGCCGTCGCCCGTTGTCGAGCAATTGGCAGCGCGCCAGCACCAGTGAAACGGTGAACTCGCGATTCACGGTGAGAAGGTCGGTGGCCGGGTCACGTTCGACGGCGCCGCCGACCTCGGCAATCATGCGTTCGGTCTGGCTGACGATCTCCGGGTGCAGTCTGCGCAGAAACTGATTCACCTCCAGATACTGGTAGTCGCGGTCCGGGGTGAAGCCCACCGTCTGGTAGGCGCGAACCAAACTGCCGAATCGATGTGCGTAAGCCGCTGCAGACGGCATGCCATCTGCCTCATCGATGATCAGGCCGGAGAGGTAGCCGTGGCGCTGGTACAGATTGCGCAGCTTCTCGATCAACTCCTCGTCGCTGTACCGATGTGCCCTTGCGCGCAAGATGCCCTGCGCCGTGTAGAAGAGCTCCGGCGGCACGATGCCCTCGAACGCGCCTTCCTTCTTGATCCACATGTCGGGGCTGTTAACCACCCGGTGCTTCTTGAGTTTGAAAGACCGACGGTTGTAGACGTTGTTGCCGATGTATTTCTCGTTGGACAGCACCTCGCGAATGGTCGCGCGAGTCCAATCCCGCCCAAGGTCGGTACGTGTCCCTTGTGCGTTCAGCCGTTCGGCGATGTCCAGTTCCGTCAGGTTGTCGGTGACAAACCAACGATAGATCTGGTTGACCACGGCGACCTCATCATCTGGCCCCGGTTGCAGAATGACTCGGTCGGTTTGTAGGCTCTTGTGCTCGCCGCGAGCCAATTCACCTTTGAGCGTGCCGGATTGATCGATCAGCACGCGCCGCAAACCATAGCCAGCGGGGCCACCCTGGCGGAAACCCAACTCAATCAGCCGGCACTGTCCGGCGAACACCTTGGCCGATAACTCGCGGCTGTATTCGCCTGCCATCGCACGCTTGACGCCCTTGACGATAGTCGAGACGGGAGAGCCGTCGTTTTCGAACTGCTCGGCACAGTAGGCCACCTGGATGCCCGCGCGACGGCAGATGTATTCGTAATAGGCGCTCTCATCGGCATCCTGGAACCGGCCCCAGCGGCTGACGTCATAGACCAGAATGATCTGGAAGTCTGCGCTGCCTGCTTCGACATCCTTGATCAGCTGCTGTAACGCCCGACGCCCGTCGATGCGCAGACCGCTCTTGCCTTCGTCGGCATAGGTGTGAACGATCTCGATGTTGCGCCGAGCAGCGTATTCGCGGATCTTGTCGGCCTGGTTTTCCGTCGAATACTGCTGGTGCTCGGTCGACATCCGCACGTACTCGGCGGCCCGAAATGTCGGTGGCTGATCCGCCCCCGGAATGGAGAACTCTTCTGCCTGCATAGACCCGATCACTTTATGTTGTGTGAACTTGCTCTCGGGCCTGCCTTTCACCTCATTGGCATACACATGACCTGCGATACGCGGCCGGAATGCACATGGTTGAAATTGTTGCCATCCAGGATGATCGAGAGCCCATTTGGGCTTGAAGTTAAGGCTGGACTCCCTGCGTGTCGATCAAGTCATCTCTTGACGCATCCATCTTGCATTCACAGGTTTCGCACAGCAGCGTGATTTCAACCACCCAAGAGCCCGGTGTTCCATTCGGAAACTCCGGACGTCTTGTAATCCGGTAGATGCCGGAAGGCAGAGCTGACACGTCCATCTTTTCAGGATCGATGACTGGCTGCCGATGGGTGGCGTCCGGTTGCGCCCCTTGATCTCCGTTGGCCTGTTGTGCGTCTCGGTAATTGCGCCAATAGTCGTGGTTGCGCTGTGACCACGCGTGGTGGGCCGCCTGCTGATTGATTCGATAGTCAGGATCGGATTGGAGTTTTGCCCGCTGCCATTTGCGCTTGCGAGCCCGCTGACATTCAGGGGCGGAGCAGAAGGCTTGGTCGGGAACCTGTGGACGAGGTTCGAAGGGGTGGCCGCAGTGCGCGCAAAGTCGGGTAGTCATCGTGGTCTCCATGCAAAGTCCGTATGGAGACCGCCACTGACCGTGGCGAAGGGCGGGAAGCGGCTGCCCTATGAAGGCATATTCAACGAGCGACGGTGTTCAACGCGGGTGCCAATGCCACGCTCAAGCGGCCAACGATGGCGGGCAAGGGTTCTGGCGGAAGTTCGTTCTTCTTGAGAAATGCCAGCCACAGCGTCTGTCGCGAAGCGTCGTGCGCAAACTCGTCCGTCAGGCCAACTGGCAGCGCTTCAGGAACCGCCATGCCCCGTCTTTCGAACGTGGCCTTGATCGCCTGGGCCAGCAGATCGGTGTCCAGAGTTTCTCGTTCCAACAGCACAGACAGATCGAAGTAGTCCTTCAGGCGGCTGTTGGTCATGCCCAGCAAAGCGATGGCGTGGAGTTTTTCCGCGATGACGGTGTACGTTGGGTAGGCCCGCAGTCGTGGTGCGGGCATTTCCTCCAGCAGTACCGGATAGACCGAATCAACAGGCGCCGGGGTGACGGCGTCGCCGAAGCCGACATCAATCTGGGTCTTGCAGCGTGCTCGGGCCAGATCGGCCGTAATGATCACGCGAACGCCGCCGTAGCCAGCTTCCTTGCGGATCTCCTCGACCGTGACGGAGGCAGGGTCGAACACGATGCCGTCTTCGACCGGTACGGCTGCGATGTCCCGAAACACTTGGGCGACCGACTCCAGATCACTGGCACCGAAGCCCAAGAGGTCGGCATCGCGTGTGGCCCGGTGTGGCATGTCGTACCAGAGCGTGAACAGCAGCGCACCTTTGAGCAGAAAGCGGTCCGCGTGCGGCGACTGGGTCAGCCGGTAGAGGATGCGCTCCAAGGCAAAGCGCACCAGCACCTGATTGAAATCGACGCCTTGCGCCTTGGCGACATTGAGCAGGCGCGCACGGACGGATGCCGCGACATTTGGTGTGGCTGCACTCATCCGACACTCTCCAGGTAGGGACGCATCACGTTGGCCACGCGGCATATCTTGGCGAAACGCCAGATGTCGTCGACGGAGGCCTTGCTGCGCGCCCGGGCGTCTTTCAGCGCCTCCAGCGCCACATCCAGCCCGATCTTGTTACGGTGCTTGAAGCAGTCCGCCACGGTCTTGGCCACGCTGTACACCCGGAGCCTGACACCGTCGCGTTCGACCTCCTCAATCCCCGCCGAGTAGGCATCGCCGGTGAACTGCACCATCTTGACGGGCGGGTAGTCGATACGGGGCGGGTGGCTGCCCCGAGGCATGGCGATCCAGATCTGACGTGGCAGCTGCGTGGTCAGCTCATGAAACTGCAGGGCCGTGAGCAGGCAGAACACCGCTTGAGGTGCCTTGGTGGCGATGGCACCAAGGCTTTCGAATTCCGAAACCTGTGCATCTGGCAGACGGTACAGGCCACGCCCCACCTTCTCCAGGAGACCCGCAGCGGTCAGGCGCGTCAGAACGACCCGAGGCGCACTGATGGCGTCCAGATCGCTGGCGCGCAGTAGCCCCTTCTGGCTGGCCAGATCGAGGACGCGCTGAGTGTGGGTACTGGAGAGCATGGGTGGAGTATGTTCCGTTATTTCGTCGAATGCAACTTTCGGAAGACAAAACGAAACATTTCGCCCATGTTCTCCGGGCCTAGTCGGTGGCAGGCGATGCGCTGGATGCGCTACAAACCGGGGACGCTACGGCCTCAATCGCAGTATCTTCTACACAAAAACCTTTTAAGCGAAATTATTTGATGATAGAATCCGGTTGAACGAAATCCGATGACGGAGTTGCCGATGGCCCAGCCGAACCAAGAAACGATCCATGACCTGCTCGTGAGGAATATCCCGCGTGAGCTTGTCATGGGCCTCGAAGAAGCCAAGCTGGTCGGTGCTCAACGTGCCTATGCTGCAGCGCGAGGGATGGATGACGGGCACTTGCCCAGCGTGGTGGGTCAGTTGCGCCACTTCCATATGAATGAGTCGTTCCATCGCGCACTCGCCGTTGCAGACGCATCCCCTTCACCGCTGCGCGGCAATCAGATCGTCACAGGCCGGGCGGGGATCTTCACCTTGGCACGGTTCAACACCAAGTATGGGGTCTGGAACAGCGGGCGGCGTAGCGAAACCCGAAAACAGATGTCCCTGGCGAACGCAGCCATCGAGCCACTGGTTCAACCCGGACTCTTTTCAGGCTACGTGGAGCCATCCCAAGCGGTTGTGTTCGTCGTGGCCTGCTTTGCAGGATCGCTGCACAGCCAGCCGGACACACCAGTCTCCATCGAAATCGCGGTTCCAGATCGCCACATGCAAGGCTGGCTTTTCCGGGAACCCATTGACGCATTCATCAAGCGCTACGACCAGCAGCCGACAGCAGGCCAGGACGATTTGGCTGTGCCGAAGCTGAAGAAGAACATTGGCAAACAACAAGACAAAGACGGAACAGGATCATGAGCAGGGGTGGTGTACAAGGATTTCAGAAAGATCGACTTAGCCAAATTCTTGCGGCCCGTCGTCTGACTCAAGTCCAGTTGGCCTCAATGGTCGACGTGTCTCCGGCGACCGTCAGTAAGTGGCGCGCAGGAACGCAAGCGCCCGAGCGTGACGCGCTTGAACGCCTTGCTGGCGTGGTCAACGTCACGCCGGAATGGTTTACGCGTGCACCCGGGACGAAATTGTCGTTGCCGCTTTTTCGCAGCAACGCGTCAGCGCACGTCGCTGCACGAGCCATGCTGGAGGCCCGCCTTGAGTGGGCCCAAGACGTGGCGGCTGCCCTGATGGAGTACGTTGACTACCCCGATGTCAATTTGCCCTCTCGTGATTACACCGAGCCGGAGCAGATCACTAACGAGGACATCGAGAAGGCTGCCTGCGAATGCCGGGATCTGTGGCGCCTGGGCCGCTCGGCGATTCAAGACTTGGCTCTGGCCGTGGAAGGCGCTGGGGTCATCCTCGTTCGGGAAGAAACCGGCGTCGCCCAGATTGAAGGGCTGTCGGCTTGGAGTGAGGTATTGGGCCGACCGTTGATCCTCCTGTCCGCCGACAAGGACAATGGTTACCGCAGTCGCTTCGACCTTGCCCACGAAATCGGGCATCTCGTTTTGCATCGTCACATTCAGCGCACGACTGACAGCGCACGCCACAAACTGATGGAGCAGCAGGCGCACCGCTTCGCAGGCGCTTTTTTGCTGCCCGCCGAAACGTTCGCCAGCGAAGTTCGCGTGCCACCGACTCTGGATGACTTGTTGCTGCTGAAGCGCCGTTGGGGCGTATCGGCGGCGGCGATCATCATGCGGCTCAAGGCACTTGAGATGCTGGATGAAGATGGCGCTCTGATGCTTTTCAAGCGTCGCTCTGCGCGGTGGGGTGCTAAATCGGAACCCGGAGACGAGGATCGCCGACCAGAGCAGCCACGCCTGCTTCGTCGCACCATTGATCTGTTGGTCGAAGAGAAGGTCATGCCCTTAGAAGCCATCCCGAGGCACATCGGGCTGGCGGCGGGCGACGTGGAAGCACTCGCCGGATTGCCTGCGGGCTACTTCCAGGGCAAAACCAATGTCGTGGAGTTTGCGCGACTGAAAGCAACCCAGAAGCATGTTGATGACCAACCAGCCCAAGGCAATAAGGTGGTGCCATTCCGGCCCGTCTCCAAATCCTGATGTGAAAGGAACAGCGATGTCCAAGAACACAAAGCAGACCTCCTCACGAATTGGTCGACTGGCGTCGGAAACGCTGCAAAGCAGCAGCTCGTCGCAAGTGGCCAAGAGCCTGGCCGCTTCGGCACTGTCTCAGCGCAGCGGCGACAAACAGACCGGTGCCAAGATGGAAGACAAGGCCGCACGCGTTTTGGCCAGCGACCGATACGCCAAAGAGACGAAAGAACTGGCGGCCTCGGTCCTGTCCCAAGCCAACAAGCAGCGCTGAGCCAGGGAGTCGAGTCCCTCATGTCACAGGATCTGAGCGACTCGCAACTGAAAGATCTCTGGCGTCAGGGAAAAATCCCGGTCATCTTCAAGCGCAATAAGCCACTCCCGGTTTTGGCGCGCATTCCGTTCGCCGAAGGGAACATGGAGTGGCTGCGGGATGGCCGACGCTTGAAGCCCGACTGGTGTGCGCAGTTCAAGGCCTGGGAAATTCCGACTGCGTGGTTCGACAGCGTGATCAAACTTGCGCTGAGACGACACCAAGAGGTCTACGTGATCCAGTTGTACCGGGAGCACCAGAAATGCGCTCCGGCGTGCTGGAACGCGTCAGGCTTTCATTGCGAATGCTCCTGCATGGGGGAGAACCACGGCGGTGGCCATCCAGGCGGCAACTGGTACGAGGTTTCCGAAACCTTTGCCGTGTCCTGGGGGCAGCAGCGCTATTCATGCCGCCATCTGAAGGTCAAGAACCTCGGGCGCTGACCGTGGCAGCGCAAGCTATCGAAGGTCGGAAATGCGCGGAGACAGCCAAAGTTCACCCGGACCTCCGCATCGTATATAATCTCGCCTACGGTGTCCTCGCCGGTGAGGCAGGAAGGTTCTCTCTAGTAGGGGACTACACCACCAAATCCAAAAAAACCAACTCGAGAAGTTGGTTTTTTTATGCCTGAAATACCGGCCAGGGACGGACGAAACTCGTGGAAACCAAGTGGCTTGAGGATTTTGTCAGTCTGGCCGAGACGCGCAGTTTCAGCCGCTCGGCGCAATTGCGCCATGTCACGCAACCGGCATTTTCGCGGCGCATCCAGTCGCTGGAAGCCTGGGCGGGAACCGATCTGGTCGATCGCAGTTCCTATCCCACCCGACTCACGCCCGCGGGTGAAACGCTGTATTCCCAGGCGTTGGAGATGTTGCACGCCTTGCAGAGTACTCGCGCCATGCTGCGCGGACACCATTCGGCGGGTCAGGATGTCATCGAATTTGCAGTGCCGCACACACTGGCTTTCACGTTCTTTCCTGCCTGGTTGTCGGGTCTTCGTGCCAAGTTCGGTCCCATCAAGAGCCGCCTCATTGCGTTGAACGTACACGACGCGGTGATGCGCTTGGTGGAGGGCAGTTGTGACTTGCTCATCGCCTATCACCATCCTTCCCAACCTTTCCAACTGGATGCCGAGCATTACGAGATGCACAGTCTGGGACAGGAGGTGCTGGCGCCGTATGTTCGACCGGATGCGCAGGGAGCGCCGCTGTACGAGTTGCCGGGACAACCCGGGAAGCTGCTGCCCTACCTGGGTTATGCACCGGGAGCCTATCTGGGTCGCGTGGTGGACCTGATTCTCAAACAGAGCAACACCCCCATCCACCTGGACCGTGTGTATGAGACCGATATGGCCGAAGGCCTCAAGGCCATGGCACTCGAAGGGCATGGCGTGGCGTTCCTGCCCAACAGCGCAGTGCGCAAGGAGCTGCGCGCCAAGAAGCTGGTCAGCGCTGCCCCCAAGGAAATGGCAGGTCTGGAGATGACGCTCGACATCCGCGTATACCGGGCCAGACCGCAAGGCAACCACGCTCCCAAGGGAACCGCCCAGGCGCTCTGGGAGTTTCTGACGGGCGCCTGATGGAGGCGCAAGCCCGCACCCGTTCATGACATGGTTGTGACAATGGGTTACATTTCAAGCTGGGTGCGCAGCGGGCAATCGGTCTGAAGGCGTTGCCCGGGACTTTCTTTCAGGCTGCCGTTTGGGGAACACTCATGATGCGCCACGCGTTCAGGTTTTTGGGCATTGCTTCAAGTCTGGTGGTCGCGTGCGCGCAGGTACACGCGGAGACCGTGCTGGAGCGGGTGGCGGCGGGTGGCAAGCTGGTGATCGCCCACCGTGAGTCGTCCATTCCGTTTTCCTACCTGGACGGCGACAAGAAGCCGGTCGGATACGCCGTGGATCTGTGCCTGAGCGTCGCCGAAGCCGTGCGCAGGAAGACCGGCATCAAAAGCATGCAAGTGGCGTTCCTGCAAGTCACGCCGGCCAACCGCATCGCCGCGATCGAGCAAGGCAAGGCCGACCTGGAGTGCGGATCCACCACGAACAACGCAGAGCGCCGACAGAAAGTGGCGTTTACGATTCCCCATTTCATTACCGGCGCGCGCTTGCTGGTGCGCGCGGACAGCAAGATCGAGCGCATCGAGGACATGGAAGGCAAGAAGTTGGTGTCTACCAAGGGCACCACGCCGCTCAAGGCCGTGGAGGCGGCCAACCGCGAACGCCTGCTGCATATCAGCATATTGGAAGCGCCGGACCATGCCCGGGCGGTGGACATGGTGGAAAAAGGCGAGGCCGACGCTTTTGTGATGGACGATGTGCTGCTGTTCGGGCTGGCGGCCAACCGCCCCAACCCTGCGGCACTGAAGGTGGTGGGCAAGTTCATCACCACCGAGCCGCTGGCCATCATGCTGCCCAAGAACGATCCCGAGTTCAAGAAGGTGGTGGACGAGGAAATCCGCCGCCTGATCCAGAGCCGCGAGATCTACCCCATCTACGATAAGTGGTTCCAGAAACCCATTCCGCCCAAAAACACGGCCCTGAACCTGCCGGTGAGCTACCTGCTGCGCGATTTCTGGAAATACCCCACCGATTTCGTCCCGTTCTGAACCCGGTCGGTCGCGGTCGAACGCCAGCGGCCCGATTTGGGACAATGGGGGCATGACTTCGCAAATCACCCTTACCCGGCCCGACGACTGGCATCTGCATGTGCGCGATGGCCAGGCGTTGCAGGCGGTCGTTCCTCACACTGCGGCACAGTTTGGTCGCGCCATCATCATGCCCAATCTCAGGCCGCCCGTGACCACCGTGGCGCAGGCCCGGGCCTACCGGGGGCGCATCCTGGCGGCCGTGCCCGAGGGCGTGGCCTTCGAACCGCTCATGACGCTGTACCTCACGGACAACCTGCCCGCCGACGAGATCGCGCGGGCCCGTGACGGCGGCATCGTGGCCGTGAAGCTCTACCCGGCCGGAGCCACCACCAACAGCGATGCCGGCGTGACCGATGTGCGCAAGACCTACGCCGTGTTGGAGGCCATGCAGCGCGCCGGCATGCCGCTGCTGGTGCACGGTGAAGTGACCTCGCCCGAGGTGGACGTGTTCGATCGCGAGGCAGTGTTTATCGACACGCAGTTGATTCCCCTGCGCCGCGACTTCCCCGAACTCAGGATCGTGTTCGAGCACATCACCACCCGCGAGGCTGCGCAGTACGTGCAGCAGGCCGACCACTTCACCGCCGCGACCATCACCGCGCACCACCTGCTGTACAACCGCAACGCCCTCTTCACCGGCGGCATCCGGCCCCACTACTACTGCCTGCCCGTGCTCAAGCGCGAGGCACATCGCCAGGCCTTGGTGCAGGCGGCCACGAGTGGCTCGCCCAAGTTCTTCCTGGGCACGGACAGTGCGCCCCATCCCGCGCACCTGAAGGAGCACGCCAGCGGCTGCGCCGGCTGCTACACCGCCCACGCCGCGCTGGAACTTTACGCCGAGGCCTTTGATGGGGCGGGCGCGCTGGACCGGCTGGAGGCGTTTGCCAGCTTCCATGGCCCGCAGTTCTACGGCCTGCCGCGCAACGCCGGCACCGTGACCTTGCGGCGCGAGCCGTGGGCCGTGCCAGAAAGCTTTGCCTTCGCGGATGCGGTGCTCAAGCCCCTGCGCGCGGGCGAGTCCCTGCCGTGGCGCATGGTCTAGACGCCATCGACTGGTCAGCGCCCTGGCTGGCGCCATTCCAGCCACTGGGTCAGGAGCTTGTCCAGGCCGTGCGCCGGGGCGCCTCGGTGTGCGAGGCCCTGAACCAGGTGCCGTCCATGCCCGTGCGCTTTGTCGCACAGGGCGAACTTCCGCACGGCATGGCTTACGAAGACTACATTTTTCGTAGCAGGCAGTGCCCAACCCGTGACGGTTTGCACGACTTTTTCAATGGGCTCTGCTGGTGGCGCTTTCCGCAGACCAAACGGCAGCTCAACCGGATTCAAGCCGCCCAGATCGCCGCGGATGGCATCCAGTGCGTGCGCGGACCGGTGCGCGACGCCGTGACCCTGCTCGACGAAAACGGTGCCGTGTTCCTGGGGCCGCAGGCACTGTGGGATGCCTTGTGCGCCAAGGACTGGGAGCGGTTGTTCGTGCAACTGCGCCCGTTGTGGGCCCAGGCGCGCCTGGTGCTGCTGGGCCACGCCCTGCTGGAAAAACTGGTTGTCCCGCGCAAGGGCATGACGGCGCACGTGTACCGTGGGCCGGCAACGCTCATGCCCCTGGAGGCGCTGGATGACTGGTTGGCGCGGGACCTGACGGCGGCGCAGCTGGCGTGCAAGCCGTTTGCGCCGCTGCCCGTGCTGGGTGTGCCGGGATGGTGGTCCGCGAACGAGGACACCGCGTTCTATCGCGACCCGGCGGTGTTTCGCGCGCCGGTGCCTGCGTCGTCTGGCTGCGCCCGGACGCCTTGATTTTTGCCCGTCCGCCCTTACCATTCGCCCCTACGGCCTGTCGTCGCGGGCTGTGCTGAAGGATTCCATGAAACGCATTTTCCTGTTCGTATTGACCAATCTCGCAGTGGTTGTGGTGCTGGGCCTGGTGGGCAGTCTGCTGGGCGTGAACCGTTATCTCGCGGGTTCCGGGCTGAATCTGGGGCTGCTCATGGGCTATGCCCTCGTGATGGGGTTTGGCGGCGCGATCATCTCACTGCTCATCAGCAAGCCCATGGCCAAGTGGTCGGCCGGCGTGCGCGTCATCGAGCAGCCGCAAAACTCGGACGAGGCCTGGATTGTGGAGACGGTGCGCAAGCTGGCCGACAAGGCGGGCATCGGCATGCCCGAGGTCGGCATCTTCGAGGGTGAGCCCAATGCCTTTGCCACAGGCGCGTTCAAGAACTCCTCACTCGTGGCCGTGTCCACGGGGTTGCTGCAGGGCATGACCCACGAGGAAATCGAGGCTGTGATCGGGCACGAAATCGCCCACGTGGCCAATGGTGACATGGTCACCATGACCCTGATCCAGGGTGTCATGAACACGTTCGTCGTGTTCCTGAGCCGAGTCATCGGCTACGCCGTGGACAGCTTTCTGCGCAAGGGCGATGACCGTTCCTCGGGGCCCGGCATCGGGTACATGCTGACGACCATGGTGTTGGACATTGTTTTGGGATTCCTGGCCGCCATCATCGTGGCCTGGTTCTCGCGCCAGCGCGAGTTTCGCGCAGATGCCGGCTCTACGCAGTTGCTGGGGCGGCGTCAGCCCATGATCAACGCCCTGGCGCGTCTGGGGGGCATGCATCCGGCGGAATTGCCCAAGAGCATGGCCGCCATGGGCATTGCCGGGGGCATCGGTGCCCTGTTCTCCACGCACCCGCCGATTGAGGCGCGCATTGCCGCGCTGCAGGCCCAGCAATAAGACGCGAGGCGTGGCTCACCCGGCTTGGGTGGGCACGCGCTGCGCCAGCGCGCACATCAGCTCGTAGCCCACGGTGCCGGCCGAGCGCGCCACCTCGTCGATGGGCAGCGTGGCGCCGTTGGCCGCGCGGCCCCACAGGGTTACCTCGCTGCCAAAGCCCGCCTCCACACCCGCCTGTCGCACCGCGCTCAGGTCCACCACGATCATGTCCATGCTTACCCGGCCCAGGGTGCGGGTGCGCACGCCGTTGACCAGCACCGGCGTGCCGGTGGGGCACAGCCGGGGGTAGCCGTCGGCATAGCCGCAGGCCACGATGCCGATGTGCAGCGCAGCGTCCGCCACGAAGCTGGAGCCGTAGCCCACGCTGTCGCCTGCGGCCAGGTCCTGCGTGCCGATGATGCGGCTACTCAAGGTCATGGCGGGCTGCAAGTCCCAGTGGGCGGCATCGTGCTCAGGAAAATCAGGGGAACTGCCGTACAGGGCAATGCCCGGTCGCACCCAGTCGGCGCGCACCTCGGCTGCCACGGCGTGGCGCAGGGCGGCGGCGCTGTTGCTCAGGGAGCGTTCACCCGGAAGGTCGCGCGTGGCGGACAGGAACACCTCCATCTGTTGTGCAATACCCTTGGCGCCATCGGCATCGCTGAAGTGGGCCATGAGCGAGATCTCGTCCACCTGAGGCAAGGCGTTGAGCCGCGTCCAGGCCGAGCGGTAGCTGTGTGGCGCAAAACCCAGCCGGTTCATGCCCGAGTTCATTTTCAGGAACACACGTTGGGGCGCGTTCGTCTTGTGCTGGCTCAGCATGTCGATCTGCTCGTTGCAATGCACGACATGCCACAGGTCCAGGCGCGAACACAGCTCCAGATCGCGCTGTTCGAACACACCCTCGAGCAGCAGGATGGGGCCGCGCCAGCCGAGGTCGCGCACGCGCTGGGCTTCGTCCAGGTCCAGCAAGGCAAAACCGTCGGCCCCGCGCAGCCCCTCATAGACGCGCTCGATACCGTGGCCGTAGGCATTCGCCTTGACAACAGCCCAGGCGCGAGCATCGGGCGCAAACCGCCGAACTCGGCCCAGGTTATGGCGCAGGGACTCGGTATGAATGGTGGCGTGGACGGGACGGGGCATGGAACGGGTCTTTCGGGCTGGGGCCGGTGTACGCGGGGGCGAGCACGGAATTCTGACACCAGTCGCGTGATATAACCCACGCGAGCGCGTGCCGGCATCCGGCGGTACCTTGTTTGCGACCCACAGAGCCCTGCGACCCATGACCGTTTTCAACACCTTGTTGCCCGTGTTCACGGAATACGGCTATTGGGCTGTGTTTGTGATGCTGTTGATCTGTGGGTTCGGTGTGCCCGTGCCCGAGGATGTGACCCTGGTGACCGGTGGCGTCATCGCCGGCTTGGGCTATGCCAACGAACACAATATGTTTGCCGTGGGGCTGGCCGGCGTTCTGATCGGAGATGGCCTGATTTTCACCATGGGACGGGTGTTTGGCGACCGCATCACCCGGGTGCCCGGGCTGCGGCGGGTGTTGACGCCTGAGCGTTTCGCGCAGGCGCAGGACAAGTTCGCCAAGTACGGCAAGTGGGTGATGTTCGTGGCGCGCTTTTTGCCGGGGCTGCGCACGCCGGTGTTCTTCACCGCCGGCATGACCCGGCGCGTGAGCTTTGCCACCTGGTTCCTGATGGATGGCTTTGCGGCCCTGATCAGCGTGCCCGTGTGGGTGTACCTGGGCTACTTCGGCGCCAAGAACATCGACTGGCTGTTCGGCATGGTTCACCGCGGCCAGCACGTCATCCTGGGGCTGCTGGTGCTGGGCGCGCTCTGGGGCGGCTACGCGTGGTGGCGTCGGCCCAAGGCCGATCCGGACGCTTGAAGCGCTCCCACGCGCCGGCGGTCGCCGCCCTGCTGGCCAACGCCTTCGTCTTCGGCCTCTCGTGGTGGCCCTTCCGCCAACTGGAGCAGGCAGGACTGCACCCCCTGTGGGCCACGGCCCTGATGTACCTGTTTGCCATCGCGTGCCTGCTGCTGGTGCAGCCCGGCGCCGGCCGAGCCCTGTGGCGCCATCCCGCCTTGTGGTGGCTGGTCGTCGCATCGGGGCTGACCAACGTGGGGTTCAACTGGGCCGTCACCGTGGGCGACGTGGTGCGGGTGGTATTGCTGTTCTACCTCATGCCTGCCTGGTCCATTCTGCTGGCGTGGTGGCTGCTGGGGGAGCGCCCCACGCCGGGCGCGCGGGCGCGCCTCGTGCTGGCCCTGGCCGGTGTGGCCCTGGTGCTCAAGGCGCCCGAGGCGGACTGGCCGCTGCCGCAATCCATGCCGGACTGGCTGGCACTGATGGGCGGATTCTCGTTTGCCATGACCAATGTGTTGCTGCGCAGGTTGGAGTACACGCCGGCGGCGGCGCGCGTCGTGGCCATGTTTGCCGGCGGCGCCCTCATGGCCGCGGTGGTAGCAGCGCTGGGAGCGATGCAGGGCCTGGTGCCAGGGCTGCCCCGGCCGGACGCCTCCTGGGTGGTCCTGGCCCTCGGTTTCAGCCTGGCATTGCTGGCGGCCAATTTCGGGCTGCAATACGGTGCGGCGCGCCTGAGGGCCCACAGCGCCTCGCTCATCATGCTGTCCGAGGTGGTGTTCGCCACGGCGTCCTCGGTGTGGCTGGGCGCAGCGCAGCCGGGCCTGCGCACGTGGCTGGGGGGCGCCATGATCCTGCTGGCCGCGGCCTTGTCGGCTTGGCCACAACCCAAACACACCTGAGTCGGCTGGGCCGGTACCCCCGCCGTGCGCATGGAATGTCTTGCGCCGTGCGTCCGCCGCCCGGACTTCCTGCTATCGTGTTCGCACACACGATCTGCTTGTTTTTGAAGGAACCCTGCCATGCCCTCGATCTACAGTTTCAACGCGCAGCAAATGGACGGAAAAACCGTGGCCCTGAAGAAGTTCCAGGGCAAGGTGCTGTTGATCGTCAACACCGCCAGCGCCTGTGGCTTCACGCCGCAATTCAAAGGCCTGGAGGAATTGCATGAGCGCTTCGGTCCCGAGGGGCTGGTGGTGCTGGGTTTCCCGTGCAACCAGTTCGGCGAGCAGGACGCGGGCAGCAACGAGGAGATCGCCAGCTTTTGCCAGCTCAACTATGGCGTGAGCTTTCCCATGATGCGCAAGGTGGATGTGAACGGGCCGCAGGCGCATCCGCTGTACCAGTGGCTGGTGCAGGAAGCGCCGGGTCTGTTGGGCAGCAAGGCGATCAAGTGGAACTTCACCAAGTTCCTGGTGGGCAAGGACGGGCAGGTGATCAAACGCTACGCGCCCACCGACACGCCGGCGAGCCTGACCCAGGACATCGCCGCCGCGCTGGCGGCCTGAACCTCAGGGTCAAGCCCCCGGCGATTGCACCTTGCGCAGGAAGTCCGCCAGCGTCTTGCCTGCTTCATCGTGCCAACGGGCATCCAGCCGCCGCACCGCTTCGACGCGGTCCAGACGGAAGTTGCGAAAGTCCTGCCGGGTTTCGCACCACGCCGCCAGCGTCCATACCTTGCCCCAGTAGAAGCAGCCCAGCGGGCGCACCGTGCGCGTGCTGGGCTGGTCCGTGGCATCTCGGTAGCGCAACTGCAGTTTGTGGTGCTGTTGCACGGCCTCGCGCAGCGTGAACAGCGTCTGTTGTTGCGCCGCTGTCAGCCCCGTGACGGGTGCGTAGATGGCCAGGCTTTCGGCCGCCGCGCGTGACGCCGCGGGGAGCACGGACAGGATTTTTCCGAGGGCCGTCTCGGCCTCCCGGGCCAGCGCCGGGTCCAGCCAGGCCTGCGCCAGGCGGACCGACGCAACCAGCGATTTGGCTTCGTCCTGCGTGAACATCAGCGGCGGTAATTCAAACCCGCTGCCCAGCCGGTAGCCCACGCCTGCCTCGCCCTCGATCGGCACACCCTGGTGCTGCAACTGGGCGATATCGCGGTACACCGAGCGCTGCGATACCTCCAGCCGCTGCGCCAGGTACGCGGCCGTGGTCAGGCGCCGGCCGCGTATGAGCTGGACGATGTGGAACAGGCGGTCGGCGCGGCGCATGGGTGTGTCAGGGAACCCGGTGCGCCGATGGTAGCGCCGCCGTCAATACGCCGCGGGGTTGGCGATGTAGGTGGCAATGTCGTCGGCCTCGGCCTGCTGGATGGCGCTGGACAGGATGCCCATGTTGCCCAGGTTGCCGGTGATGGCCGTCATGGTCTTGGCAGCGGAGACACCGTACACGCCACCCGCCACGGCGGTGCCGTGGCAGCCGGAACAGTAGTCCGCGTACAGCACCTTGCCGCGCGTGCCATTCGCAGCACCCGTGGTACCCCCCGTACCACCCGTGGTTCCTGTACCGCCAGTGCCACCTGTACCGCCGGAGCCCCCCGTGCCGCCGCTGCCGCTCGTACCACCGCTACCATCCCTATCGTTCGCATCGTCCGAGGACGAATGGCTCTCGGTGCTGTCGGAGACGTGACCGCGCTCATGGTCACTGCTGACGCTGTCGCTGTCGTGCTCTCCGTCGCCACTGCCGCCACCACCACCGCAGGCAGCCAGGCTCATCGCCACCGCTCCCACGACCAGCCACACACGGCCTTTGGACCAGAACTGTTGAGACATATGCTTCCTTTCAAAGTTGTGAGAGGAAGCATAGGCAGGGCGCATTAAATCGGGCTTAACAGCCGGGTGCTGCCGGCTCAGGCCATGGCGTGCAGTCCGATGCGGTTGCCGTCCGGGTCGGTGATGTGGGCGAAGAAGCCCATGCCCGGTGGCAGTGCCTGGCGCGGCAGGGTGATCTCGCCGCCAGCGGCTGTCACGCGGGCCAGCGTGGCGTCCAGCGAGGCTCCGCCGTCCAGGTAGATCAGGGTGCCCCCCGCGCCCGGTTGGCCTGCCATGGCGCCGCTCATCAGCGCTCCACCCACGCCGGGGGCGGTGTGGGGGAACACGGCGTATTCGGCCGGTCCCATGGACTCGCGCCGCAGCGTGCAGTCGAGCACGGTTTCGTAGAACTTCTGGGCACGGTCCAGGTCGGCGGTGGAAATCTCGAACCAGTTGATGGCACTTTTCATGGAAAACTCCTGTGGTGTTGAAGAAGCCTCCATGCTGCGCCAGGGCTGCTGACAACGCTGTGTCAGCAGGCCGCGATCACGGCGCGTGCAGGGCTTCGTCCAGCAGTTCCACCCAGTGCCTGACTGGCGTGGCGGTGCCGCTTTGCAGGTGCGCGATGCAGCCGATGTTGGCCGACACGATGACCGCGGCGTGCAGCTCGCCCAGGTGTGCCAGCTTGCGGTCGCGTAGCGGGTAGGCCACGTCGGGATGGAGCACCGAGTAGGTGCCGGCCGAGCCGCAGCACAGATGGGCTTCGTCGCGCGCCACCCGGATGTCAAAGCCCAGCGCGCCCAGATGTTGCTCCACGCCACCGCGCAGCTTCTGGCCGTGCTGCAGCGAGCAGGGTGGGTGGTAGGCCACCGGTGCCGTCGGAGCGTGCACCTTGCCCTGGAGCTTTTGCGCCAGTTCCGGCAGCCACTCGCTCAGGTCGCGCGTGAGCTCGCTGACGCGTTGCGCGCGTTCGGCGTACGCCGGGTCGTCCTGAAGCAAATGACCGTATTCCTTGACGGTGACGCCGCAGCCCGAGGCGTTCATCACGATGGCCTCGACGCCGGCTTGCACGTGGGGCCACCAGGCGTCGATGTTGGCACGCATCTGCGCCAGCCCGCCCTCCTGGTCGTTCAGGTGAAAGCGCACGGCACCACAGCAGCCGGCCTGGGGTTCCACCACGGTCTGGATGCCGGCGGCGTCCAGCACACGTGCGGTGGCGGCGTTGATGTTGGGCGCCATCGCCGGTTGCACGCAGCCGGCGAGCATCAGCACCTTGCGCGCATGTTCACGCGTGGGCCAGGGCCGGGCTGGCTGGTGCGCCGCCACCTTGGCCTTCAGGGCTGCGGGCAGCAGGGGGCGCACCGCCTGTCCCAGCTTCAGGGCGGGGGCAAACAGCGGCGAGGGCAGGCCTTCCTTCAGCGCCCAGCGCAGGGCGCGTTCACCCAGCGGTCGAGGCACCCGTTCTTCCACGAGCTTGCGACCGATGTCCAGCAGGTGGCCGTAATCCACGCCGCTGGGACACGTCGTCTCGCAGTTGCGGCAGGTCAGGCAACGGTCCAGGTGCAGTTGGGTCTTGCGCGTGGGGGCCTGGCCTTCGAGCACCTGCTTCATCAGGTAGATGCGGCCGCGCGGGCTGTCCAGTTCGTTGCCCAGGATCTGGTAGGACGGGCAGGTGGCCGTGCAGAAGCCGCAATGCACGCACTTGCGCAGGATGGCCTCCGCGGTCCGGCCCTCGGGCGTGTCGCGGTATTCGGGGGCGAGGGTGGTTTGCATGCGGTGCGTTCCTAGCCCGGTTGCGTGGCGTCTGGCCACAGACGGTCGCGGTTGAAGATGCCCGCCGGGTCGAACTCCGCCTTGAGCTGCCGCTGGATGCGGGCCAGGGGTTCGGGCAACGCGGCCCAACGGGGTTGTACGTCCTGCGGGCCTTCGGAGCCCGTGGATGGTGTGATAGGTGCTATGAATAACGTAGCGTGCCCGCCGGCCTGAGCAGCGGCTTCGCGCAGGGCCTGCTCCGCGGACAGGGGCGCCCAGAGCCAGCGCTGCGCGCCGTGCCACTCCACCAGTTGTGCCCAGGGCAGATCCAGCACCGGCGCGGTCTGGGCCACGCTCAGGCGCCACAGCGCCTGGTCTGCCGCCGGGCGCGCAAAGAAGGGCAGGCGCAGGTCGCGGCAGGCCTGCCAGTCGGGTGCGGCCTGCGCGTTGTCCATGCGCTGGCCCGGCACCTGCGTCAGCATCTTGTGGCAGGCCGACTCCACTGCCGCCACGGCGCCGCGCAGGCGCACGAACAGCAGCTCGCGCGCGGCAGTGCCCGAGGCGTCACGCACCCAGCAACTGGCATTGAGCGGCAGGGGCTGGGCGCCCCAGTGGTGCAGTTGCGCCAGAGCCTGGGCCTGGTCCCGTTCGAACACCAGGGTGGCCTCGGCCGGGGCCATGGGCAGCACCTTGAGCGAGACCTCTGTGATCACGCCCAGCGTGCCCCAGGCGCCGGCCATCACGCGGCTCACGTCGTAGCCGGCCACGTTTTTCATCACCTGGCCGCCGAACTGCAAGAGCTCGGCTTTGCCATTGAGCAGGGTCAGTCCGAGCACGAAGTCGCGCACGCTGCCCACGCTGGCGCGCGAGGGGCCACTCAAGCCGGCGGCCACCATGCCGCCTACCGTGCCGTTTTGGGTGCCAACACCCACGGCAAAGTGGGGCGGTTCAAACGCCAAGCATTGGCCGTGCTCGGCCAGCGTGGCTTCCAGCTCGGCCAGCGGGGTGCCCGCGCGCACGGTCACCACGAGTTCGCTGGGCTCGTAGCTGACGATGCCGGCGTAATCACGCGTGTCCAGCACCTCGCCTTGCAGTGTGTAGCCAAAAAAGTCCTTGCTGCCCGCGCCACGCAGGCGCAGCGGTGTCTGGTGCGCGGCGGCGTGGCGCACGCGATCCACCCAAGTGTGAAGTACGGCATTCATGTTGCGCATGGTAGCCCGGCGCAGGTGGCGCCGCCATGAAGTTTTTGAACGGGGCTTGTTTGAAAAATTGCCGATAGGCCGTCGTCAGAAGCCGGTGTGGAACTGTCCTACACTGGCGCGAATCACCATGACCTCCGCCGACGCTTCCACACCTTCCCCCTGCCTGTGCCCGCTGTGCGGCCAGCCCAACGACTGCGCCATGGAACGGGCACAGGGAAAAGCCTTGCCCGAGCCCTGCTGGTGTACCACGGTGGTGTTCACACCCGAACTGCTGCAACGCATTCCCGAAGCGGCGCAGCGCAAGGCCTGCGTGTGCCGGGCGTGCGCGCAGCAGTCCCAGCAGTGACGGAGCTCAGCGCTCTGCCTGCGCTTGCATGGCGTCGATGACCCCGCCTCCCAGGCACACGTCGCCGTCGTACACCACGGCCGATTGACCCGGGGTGACGGCCCACTGCGGTTCGGGAAAGCGCAGCTCGAAGCGCCCCTCTTCCAGCTTGCGCAATTCGCACGGGGCATCGGCCTGGCGATAGCGGGTTTTGGCGGACAGGGCGCCATCGGCGGGAGGCGTGCCGGCCACCCAACTGGCGGCGTCGGCCTGCAGGGCGCGTGACTGCAGCCACGGATGGTCGTGGCCTTGCACCACCCACAGGGTGTTGCGCTCCATGTCCTTGCGCGCCACGAACCAGGGCGTGTGTTCGCCCACGCCGCGCTGGCCGCGTGCCTGCACCGCCTTGAGTTCGGCGCCTGTGGCCTTGACGCCGCCAATGCCCAGGCCCTGACGCTGGCCCAGGGTGTAGAAGCTCAGGCCCACATGTTGTCCGAGCACGCGCCCACGGTCGTCCTTGATGGGGCCCGGTTCCTTGGCGATGTAGCGGTTCAGGAACTCGCGAAACGGGCGTTCACCGATGAAGCAGATGCCGGTGGAGTCCTTCTTTTTGGCGTTGGGCAGGCCGATCTCGGCCGCGATGCGGCGCACCTCGGTCTTGAGCAGTTCGCCCACGGGGAACAGCGTCTTGGACAGTTGCGCCTGGTTCAGCCGGTGCAGGAAGTAGCTCTGGTCCTTGGCGGGGTCCAGGCCCTTGAGCAACTCGAACCGGCCGGTGTCGGCGTTCTGGCGCACGCGTGCATAGTGGCCGGTGGCGATGTGCTCGGCGCCCAGGCGCAGGGCGTGGTCCAGAAAGGCCTTGAACTTGATCTCGGCGTTGCACAGGATGTCCGGGTTCGGGGTGCGGCCGGCCTGGTATTCGCGCAGGAATTCGGCGAACACGCGGTCCTTGTATTCGGCGGCAAAGTTGACGTGCTCGATCTCGATGCCGATCACATCGGCCACGGCCGCGGCATCGACAAAATCGACGTTGGAGGAGCAGTACTCGGAGTCGTCGTCATCCTCCCAGTTCTTCATGAAGATGCCCACCACGTCGTAGCCCTGCAGCTTGAGCAGGTAGGCGGTCACGGCCGAGTCCACGCCTCCGCTCAAACCCACCACCACGCGCCGTCCTGTTTGCCTTGTGCTCATAGGCTGTCGATTATCCCGCGCCACGCGGGCGCGCGCCGGGGACCGCCGTGTTGCACGGGTACCGTGCCCGTTCGCCAAGATGTTGACTGACTGAAAACCACTCATGCCCGGTCATAATCTGACTCAACCAATGGGGTGAAGCTTGCAAACCCCTATCGCGACTGCCTCAGCAGGCGGTTCAGTCCAACTTATCAGCCGCGGGAGGCGTTTATGGTTTCTACGAGTATTGCAGCGCGGCGGATAAACGCTAATCGTTAGGCAACGCAGAGACAGTGCATGGCAACAAACGAATTCCTCGACTGGATGAGCATTGGCATACGCCGTGAAACAGGAGACGCGGCCTCTGCTACCTTTCGATTCACCACCAATCGATTCGTGAACGAGATACATGCAGGGGAAGTTTCGGGCACGCTTTCCATTGACAAGCGAACTGGTTCAATCAAGCTACTTGAAGCGATGCCAGGGGACGAGGAAAAGCGAGTCTTCATTCGCGCGGCGCAGAAGGTCGGTCGCCATTGGTCCAACGGCGAGTTCCCGGAGGTAACTAGCTATGCAGCGGGTTGAGCTAACTCCATCAGCCTCAATGCAGCCAAAGTGTCGCCTAACTGGGCGTTCTTCAGGCGGACGCCAACGGTCATTGATGCAAGCATGAAGCCTGCGGACCCTGATGAAAGACGCGCGTGGGGGACTCATTCGTTAGCCGAGCACACCAAAGGTATCTCCGTAATGTATTCAGTCATTCCCCACGCAGGTCCAACCTTTGCACATCAACGCTAGCCTCACGCGGCGGTGGAAACGAAACTACCTTTGCTCAATTCAGATTCACCCGGGGAGCCTGAATGCATCGCCCCGATGAAGCACTGCCCAGCACATGCGCGCGTTCTTGGCGGCAATCGCCACGATGGCACGCCAGTAACCTCGCCGCTCAGCTAGGCTGATTGCCCACCGGCTTACTGGGTCGGTCTTGTTTTTGGCTACGACCAGTACCGCTCGCGCACCCAGCACCAGTAGAGAGCGCAAATAGCGATCCCCCGCCTTGGTGATATGCCCCAGGCGCTGCTTGCCGCCAGAGCTGTACTGCCCTGGAACCAGGCCCAGCCAGGCGCTGAGCTGGCGACCGTTGGAGAAGTCATGTCCATGGCCAATCGTGCTGACCAGTGCTGTAGCGGTAGTCGGCCCGACTCCGGGCAACTGCATAAGTTGACGCACTGCGGGATCAGTCTTGGCCAGCGTCGTAATGTACTGGTCGTATTGGGCAATGCGCTCGTCCAGGTGACTTACCTTGCTGAGCAAATCGCCCACCACCGTGTTGGCCCAGCCTGGCAAGTCTTCAAGGTGCTGCAATGCCTGACGGTTCGGACAACCGAAGCTCAGAGCACGGCACTAGGGCCTGGCATGGGGATGAGGCCTTGGGGCATCTGCTGGGGTTGTATGCCCTGGGGCGGATTCGAGGGGCGGTGGTGCTGAAGACGCTGCGGGGGGAAGGGTGAATCCAGCGAGTTCAGCGCTTTACCCGACCGCGGGAGAGTTTGGGGGTGGGCTTGGTGGGGACGGTGGTACCGGCCGATCTGGCCGGCATCCCGGGCGGCCCAAGAAGTATTTTTGGAAGGGCATGAAGGCGCGCAAACATGTGGGTGCAGGAGCATAGGAGTCTGATTTCCCTAGAGGTGATTTTGGCGCAAATCCCGCTTGCCCTGAGTGTGCCAATTTAGATGCTTGGATGCTCAAAACGAGCATCGATCAGGCCTCAAAATCTATTTCCGTATTACAATTAACTGTCAGTTAAACGCATGTTCATTGTGTGTCCAGTGGCCTAAAAATGGGGAATAAATGGGAAGACGTCCACTGTCGGAGCCGAGAGAAAAGATCACTAGTTTGAGACTGACAACGCCAGAGCGTAGTGAGATGGAGGCTCGCAGCAGTGCATTGGGCTTCAAGTCAATCAGCGACTATTTGCGGCACTTGCACAGGGCTGCCGCCGTGGCTGAGAGAAGTAGGGTCTCACAAATTGACATCAACAGTTACGGTGATCTCTTCGAGTCACACGCGACTGATCTTGGCACAATTTATCAAGGCAATTCGCTGGCATATCTTCATAACTATGCCGAGGATGAGTCTGTCAACCTGATCATGACCTCGCCGCCCTTTGGATTGGTCCGAAAGAAGTCTTACGGGAACGAAGATGCCGATGCGTATTGCGACTGGTTTCGCCCATTCGCTGAGGGCTTCAAGCGAGTTCTCAAGGATGATGGCAGTCTGGTGATTGATGTCGGTGGGGCTTGGAAATCGGGATCACCAACTCGCTCGCTGTATCACTACAAGTTGCTCGTGATGCTCTGCGAAGAGTATGGCTTTCACTTAGCTCAAGAGCACTACTGGTGGAACCCTTCAAAGTTACCCTCACCTGCAGAGTGGGTTAACGTGCGTCGAGTGCGTGTAAAGGATGCGATCAATTGTGTGTGGTGGCTCTCGAAAACGCCATTTCCCAAGGCAAGCAACAAGCGCATTCTTGCCCCTTACTCGGACTCGATGCGTTCATTGCTCAAGAATGGTTACAAAGCAAAGATGCGTCCATCCGGGCATGACATATCGACGAAGTTCTCAATCGATAACGGTGGAGCGGTGCCGCCGAATCTGCTTGCCATTGCCAACACTGAAAGTAACGGTGCCTATCAGGACTATTGCCGTGACAACGAGATTGACATTCACCCGGCTCGTTTCCCTGCGTTGTTACCTGAATACTTCATCCGATTTTTGACTGATCCGGGTGACATGGTGCTTGATCCCTTTGGGGGGTCATGCATCACAGGCATGGTGGCAGAGGCCCTAGGTAGACAGTGGGCGTGTGTAGAGCTTTCCAGCGAATACATTCGAGGAGGCATTGGTCGATTTCAGGGTGACGTGGAATCAGCACTCAGAGGACGCCAAGCCGTGTATTCAATCAACACGCCGTGTGCATTGCCCGTCAATGAGGCGGAAGTACCTTTGGTTGCCAATGGCGGGGCAGAGCGTTAACCGAGCTACGAAGTTTCTTCTTCGTCTGGGCTATCGGCTTCTTCTTCATCACTATCGACATTGGCACTGATCTCGCGTTTCCAAAGTTCAGTGTCAGCGTTGTAAAGAGCACCCTCAGTGTGGATGAGCAGTTGACTGATGTAGATGGGGTTCATTTCCCGCTTTGTGAGACGGTTCACTTCAAGACGAATCTTTTCAATGGCTACGCCTTGTGGGTTTGCATCTAAAACATGTTCGACTGCATCAGCCGGCCAGATTCGTCGCGACCCCTCCCAACTCGAAAGGTAGACATACTGTGCTCTGTCACGTCGCATGCCTTTTTGCCCGATAAGTCCTAGCAGTGCCTGAGCGTCATCCTCATCAATGTCACCCAGTATCTCGGCTACTTCACTTGAGTGAATCCCCTCTTGGGTGTTCTGCAAGTGATTTACAAGTAGATCCAGCAAAGCTTGCGGGTCATTGACGTTAACGTCACGATTAGCCAGGCCCCAAAGTCCTGAGCCCATGCGAATCAGGTTGCCCTGAGGGTGGATTTGGAAGTGATTGTTGACGCCCCTGTCGCCTTCAAGTCGTTCCTTGATTTCAAGCGTGCTAAGTGGGCGTCCTGCCTCTTCGAGCAGAGCCATGACAGCTTGCCTCATGTCGAGTCGTGAGGCTGCACTGGCTTGCCACGCCTCCTTGTATCCCCACACCATCCGTCTCATGTTAGAGAAGGTTTTTGAGTTGCTCAATGCAATGTTGATGATGTATTTGGTGAGCTTTCCATCAAAATCAAAGCCACGCTCTAGCAGTTCATCAAGTAGTTCAGAGGTGTGCCATTGCTTTGTTGGTTCAGCACCAGCAGCGATGTCCTCAACTTCAGATTCAATAAGTGCAAGCTCTTTTGGGGTAAGTGGGCAGTGAGAGAGCAGCCCATACGTTCCACGGTTATAGAGAACGGCAACACTTCGAGCCGCATGATGTATGCGACGTTCATCGTGCTCTTTCTCGGAGATGAGTTTGGCTCGTCGATAAATTTCTTCATAGTGCAATGGGCGTCCAGCACTTTGCAAGACTGCGGCCACCACCATCTCAGCAGTGCGACCATATCCAATCAGAGTCGATCTCCCCGCGGGATTTGTAGCCCACATTGCAAATGGCCGAACAGTGCCCCAAAGCTCATCACGTAATTCCGCACCTCGGTCAACTAAAAGTGCACCAATTTGGACCCGTGCGAAATCCTCGCTGACGTGTTCACTCACCATTTCACGAAGCAATGCCTTGCCCGAGTTCACGGCTCGCTCCCACTGACTAAGTGGCAGCCTTGTGATGACAGGAGTATCACCAAAATCAAGAATTGAAAACTAGTCATGCAGCACGTGATTGAAGACTTCCCTCAAAGGGACTTTGAGTTCATCTACGTCTTTGAACCAAGGGTCTACTGCTGAAATGCCATTGAGCAAAAGGGGTGAGGTGCGGTCACGCAGGTGGTTTGAGATTTTGTCCCTGAGATCCTTCCAAAATCGGTTGCGCCCAACTTTTCGATAAATCTTCGCCTCTATCTGACGAACACGCTCACGCGTTAGACCAATTTGATCGGCGGTTACTTGCAAAGTTTGCTGTGGGCATTTGAACCCGAGGCGGGCGGCCCATACGTGCCGCTCTTGTTCTGAAAGAGACTGTGCTGCGTCAAGAAAACCGTCAAAAACACTCTCAATAGAGGAAACTGGTGCCGAAACAGTCGTCGGCATTCGATCTGGCGCTACCGTTGAGGTGATTGGCAGTTCAAACTCGCCCCCGTCGGGTAAGCGAACGTAGTGAGAGCCTTCGAGAGGAGTGACTGAATCAAACCAACTTCTTCGTCTTAGGGCGTCCCCGTGGATGAATGTCTCCCATAGAATAGTACCCAAATCACGTACTGATCCATGGCCCATGTTCTCCAACATTAGTAAGCCACTGTGGCCCAAGGAAGCAAGGTCACCAATGCTGACCAAGTTATGCGCCACGCACACATTCCGGATTCGCACTGTAAGGCTAACTAGACTTAGCTCGTAATTTAAGAACCAGTTGGGGTAGGCGTGAAGATTGTCCAATATGTTGGTCTTACTTGCCTTGACTCCAACAATGGCGCGAAAACGATCAAATGCGAGTGAGATGCGCTCATCCATGCTGAGCCGCTGCTCGTTCTCGTGATACGACTTCTCATCCAAAATGCCGGCGGTGCGCAGTAGTGAGTCCAGTTCTGGCTTCTCAGATATTACGTGCCCAACCCATCCGCGGGCCACAAAAGTTCCATCGGCCACACTCGGGTGGATAGTTGGACGTTTCTTAGGCATGCCTGGACTTGGATCGTCAATCGTGTATCCAAAGCCATCGAGGGCTACTCGAAACGATAGACCTTCAACCTCGCCCACACTTGCATGACTGACCGATAGAGGAGGGGGTAGGGATGCAATTGCGGCTTCCGAGAGCAAAAGTGTGCCGCCCCATTTCTGAGCAAGCTCGGCTACTTTGGCGGTTTCTGGCCTCCAAAAGCCGATGTGTATAGCCGCTGATGCTGACTCCGTAGCAAGGGCTGCTTTAGTGGCCTCAAGCAGTGGCTCTAGCTCCCTAAAGGCCGATGAACTCCATTCACCAGAGGGACCACAGGAAAACAGAAAAGCTCTTAAGGGCTTCATTCCGGTTCAATTCAATCGCTCTTGGGTGCAAGTGAACCAACATCAATCGGGCCGCCATCAAAACGTTTTGCCAATTCAATGACGCCCCAATCTGCAAGTCGCTCAGCCATGCGGTAAACAGAGCCACCTTTCAAATCAATCAATGCCCGGATCGCCGCAGCAATCTCTTGATCAGGATCGATAGTTGCAACGCTAAATACGGTGCGTCTTTGTGGCACATCTTCAGGCTCTATTCCTTGAGCAAGAGCTAAGCCAATTCCAAGGCGGTAGCCATCGGCCATTTCAGCCAGAAAGTTGTCCTCTTTCATTTGCGAAAGAAGTGCATGGGCCTTCTCACTAAGGCCGATCATTGTTGGTTCTGAAACGCTCATGTGGTCACCTTTTCAATCTTGGAGTGCCGGGTGCTGACTTCCTTGATTTCGTAAACGCTATCAATGCGTGACTAAATCTGAGCAAGATCGTGACCACGTGCGACTTCGCCTTCATGGACAAACAAAATTAGCTGATTGGTCGTAGTGGGTAGATATTTGAGGATGTTGGCCCGGTGGCCCGGGTCAAGTCGTCCAAAGGGGGTATCCATGACAACCGGGCCAGCAGAACGACCAGCACGAGCAAGTCCGTCAATCAAGGAGAGAGCCACAATTTGCTCTGCCCCTGCACTACGAATGGTTACTTCATGGCCACGTTCATCAAGAATGGCTAAGCCGTAGTTGTTGTTGATCTTGAGACCAGAGTATTTCGATTGGGTAGAAAGTGCTTTGAAGGCATCGCTGGCAAATTTCTCCACGCGGGTTTTTAGGTCATCGCGAAGGCGATCAATGCTGCGGCCATAAATGCGTTCAAGCTCTCCAGCGATCTTGACGATTTGGGTGCTCTTAGCTGCTCGTGCGGTTGGGATGCCTTCCAACGCCTTGGCAATCATTTGAAGCTCTTTGTTGTTCTTGTCCAGCTTGGCTCTGCTGGCACGAATGCTTTGCTCAGTGGCCCCCTCGATTTTTATAAGGCCATCACGAAGGGCTCGCTTGCGGGCGATTTCAGCGGTGTCCTGCCCTTTGATTTGATCGTGCAGCCTCTCAATTTCGTTGTCCAGTTTGGTTTGCTCAACCTTTAGCTTGGAGAGTTCCTTGTCGCAGAATTTGATTTGGGCAGTCGGGCCAGGTTTAAGTAGACGATCCAAATCACGAATCTCAGCACTGATTTGATTGCGGGCATTTTCATCAACTGCGATGCCGAGGTGTTCAGCCTCAAGTCGGCCAAGCTCTGCTCCAGCCAATTCACGCTGAGATTGGTGCAAGGCTTGTCCACAGGCGTGACAAATTGCACTGTTCAGCGACTTCTTAAGCTGTTCAATTTGACCGGCGATATTCGCTTTACGAATCATGGCTTCTGCCAACTGATTGTTTTCTTCGGTCAGGTGCTCACGCTTGAGGGCAATCTGTGGACGAATCAAATCTTTCCATGCGTCCCTCATTAGGCCAAGGCGCTGGATTTCCAAGTCCTTTTGCGTCTGTGCATTGGTTGCAAGACTCTCTTGGTTGGCAGTCAGTCGCTCCTTGGCTGCATGGATTTGCTCAGTCGCCTCGATGAAGTCATCCAACACCGCTTTATCAGATCGGATGGTCTTAAGTTGCTTTTCTTGATCCTCAATGTCTCGTTCAACTGTTTCGATTTCGGACTGCAATGCCCGTTGGCGATCCACGTGCCTCTCGATGCCAGAAATCTTGTCTAGATCACGGGTCTGCTGTTTTTGCGCACTCTTCAAAAGAGTTTGAGCGTCTTCACGGCCTTTAATAAGTGTGGGCACGCCAAGAGCTTGCTCAATGGACTCTTTAATCTTTCGACCTTGCTCACTGCCATCAATGAGTAGCGACTCATACTCTTGCAAGAGTTCACCATCGAAGAGGAAAAACCGCGATGTTTGCTCTGGTGCAAATCGACTGATTTCGGCATCAATCATGTAGCCATTGATGGCAATGCCGTCACGCAGCAGTCCGCGTGAGACTTCGAAGTCCTCTGGACGGCTTGGTTTGGAGACCAAGGCATGTTTGGTAGCCCGACGACGATATTCATAAGTGTGACCGCTATCTTCAAAAGTGATGCATGTCTCCATGCTCCAGTCACCTTCAAGCGTGGCCTCTTTGTTGATCAAGTCTTGAAGCGGCAGCTCACGGGAATGTCGGCCTAGTGCCTTTCCGTAGAAGGCCCAACGTAATGCGTTTAGCAAGCTGGTCTTGCCCCGCATGTTGTCGCCGTAGACAAGCATGACGTTTTGTTCTGATCTGGTTGGAAAAGACAGACTCATCGTGCCCTTGTAGGGCATGAAGTTGGTCGCTGTTAGTTTTAGAAGCTTCATCTTGCTTCTCCTTGGCCTAGGTGATCTTCCACAAGCTTCTCCAAGTCGTGCAGCGAGGCCGTTTGATCTTGATTGAATTGATGACGGCGTTGAATGGCATATGTGGCCGCAACAAAGCTCTCGGGCAAAGTCGCCTCAACGTCAGCAGAAGCAGCCCGCAGAGCGGCTAAAGCCATGTCTTGATCGTTATCGGTGGTCATTCTTTTTCATCTCCTTCATCTTCGATGCCCGCGTTGGGGGCCTCATCAATCGTGATGCCCATGGATAGGGCTAGTGAGCGTAGGCGCGAGCCTGCACCCTTATTGAGTGCAGCGTCAGCAAACTGAAGTGCTCGAATCATCTCGGCTTTCAGCAGTGCAATTTGTTCAGGTTCGTTTTCAGCGTCAACAGGCACAACGATGGCGTCGTGAATGACGGCCAGCAGCTTTTGCCCCGACTTGCGTAAGACTCGTCCACGACGCTGGATAAATTGACGTGGGTTTTGTGAGGAAGCCAAGATGAACGCGTGGCTCACTGCGGGGATGTCAATGCCTTCATCCAAACACTTAATGGACACTAAAACGCCACCAAAGCGAGTGAACCACTCCAGTGCAGCAGGGCGGTCTCCTTCCATCCCTGAGTGATACTTAATCGGGTGAAGGCCTCCATCGGTGAGCAGTCCCATGGTCTCACTAAGTTGATCCGAGTCTTCGCAATAGACAAGCCAACGCTGACCGGGTTCATACTCTTTGCAAATGATTCCTGCGGCCAAACCCGGCTTCACTTGAGCTTTCTTGGCAATCCTTGAGCGTTGAATCAAAAGCATTTTGGCTTTGTCAGTTAAGCCTCCGTTGCCATTGACAGCCTTTTTGCTCTTGGCAAGCTCAAAGCTGATTTGCTTCGTGAGCTTCTTCCATCGCTCTGCCTCGTCTTCACTCAAGTGCACCGGATGAGGGTGGTATTCGTAATTAACCAGCCTGCCTGAGTCGATGGCGTTTTGAAGAGTAATTGGGGGAGGAAGCACTGGACCAAAACGCTTGAAGATGTTGGCAGTTCCCTCGGGGTCTCCATATCGAATGGGCGTGGCGGACAGCCCAAGGGCTGCACCTGTCTGAATGGCCATGGCTCTTGCGTTGAATGGACTGCCAATTTGATGAATCTCATCAGCCACGATAAGAAGGTGGTCACCACCATAGACACCATTGATAAAGGTGTCAGTCGCCGCTGTTTGCATGGTCGAAAGCACAATTCGATTCATGCCAAGGTCAGGGCTGGTGTGAGCCCTAAGCTTTCCGCTTGTTTTCCATTTAGTGTGACCACCACCGCACATGAGGATGGTGGAGTCAGGGATTTCTTCCTCGATCTCTCGACGCCACTGTTCAAGCAAAAGCTGGCTTGGCACCAAGACGATGGCAGGTTGATCAGTCGCTAGGTGCTTCTTTATGGCTGTAATGGCCGTGAAGGTCTTGCCGCTCCCCGTGGCATGTTCAAACACTCCATGGCGACCAGCCGCCTCCCAAGCGGCAATGGCAGCAAGTTGGTGCTCCATGGGTGAGCGTCGCCTAGAGGCAGGGGCAATCGGCTCATCAGGAAAGTCCACGTCCACATCGTCCAAGGAGTTTGTGGCAGTGGTTAAAAGCTTTTTGCGTTGTGCCTCAGGGAATGCAACGGTGTCCACTCCAATGACGAGCCCATCCCAAAGCCTCTCAAAGTGGGCCGCATGGGTTTGCACTCGCTCTGATTCGGCGGAGCTAACCCACTCCCGAAAGACTTCAATGGATTCGTGATTGCCTTGGGTGTGCCAGGCACTCCAAGTTTCATTGGAAGAGCCAATAAAGCTCACCCGTTCTCCGACCCCGTCAGTGAAGATGCCTATTTTCTCGTGATAGATCCCGGTGCCATTGCTTCTCACGGCTAGACGGATGTCCAGAGAGCCGCATTCAATCAATGTGGCTAACAGTTTGGTGCGTGATTGCAGTGCTGGTTCAGACAAAAGCTCCTGAAGGTCACGATCTAGGGCTTGGGCAATGGCCTCGTCCCGGCCCAGGTATCCCGAAGCAATGGCTTGTGCATCATCTTCCGTGATCGATGGAGAGCAAACCAAGCGGGCTGTGCCGCCCCGTCGTGCAAACTCCAAAAAGGGACGCCCAACAATGCCAAAAATGCTGCTTCTAAAGTAGCCAACAGCCCGTGCATATCGAACCGCAGCACTCAGACACGGCTGGTAAAAGCCGCCCACAGGGTCACGCTCGCCCGTGCGGTAGTGGGCATCAAGGCCCAGTGTCGAGAATTGGGCAACGCTCGGTTGCTCTGCCGGAGTCAAGATACAAGTCGTCCCATGTCAATACCCACAGTTTCAGCACGATGCTGTTTCTGAGGCGTTTCACTCGTGTAGCGTGTTTTTTATGGTGCCATGACATGGCTTTTTTCCTCCGCTGAGCTCATCTTATCGCCATTTTTACGATGCAAAATGACAGACATAGACCCATATCAAATAGTTCAGTGGGCAGCTGATGTTGGTATGCACCCTATCTGATGGCTGAACCAGACCCTTCATAGGGCCTCACTGGTTGATGAATGCCTTCAGTTTGGCGGCCACAAGGTGCGCCACGCGAGCCCATAAGGCTAGGTTTGCATACAGTGCTTTTGTGCCCGGCCAGCCATTCCTCGGGCTCATAGTCAAGTAGCGACGGCGAATTTCTTTTCCTAATAGGCGGTATTTCCTTGGCGCTGGGATGACGAGAAGTGGCGAGTAAAACGAGGAACGAACCGCACATCTACTGTCGGCCTTGTTCTGTCACCACCAGCTCCATGGGGTAGCGCCGGCCGGCCAGGTAGTCCTCGATGCCGCGCAGCACCATGGCGCTGCGGTGGCGTGCCGCGCTGGCGCGCACTTCATCCAGCGTCATCCACAGGGTGCGCACGATGCCCGTGTCCAGGGCGCGCGTGCCATCGGCGTCCCCCAGTTCGCCGCAAAAGGCAAAGCGCAGGTAGGTGATGTCGCCGCCCTCCTGCGGATTGTGCTGGCGCGACAGGTAGATGCCGACCAGGGCCGTGGGCTCGAATGCGTAGGTGGTTTCTTCCAGAGTCTCGCGCCGGCAGGCCTGCGCCGGTGTTTCCCCGCAGTCCAGGTGGCCCGCCGGGTTGTTCAGGCGCAGGCCGTCGGCGGTGTGCTCTTCGACCAGCAGGAAGCGGCCGTCCTTTTCAATGATGGCGGCAACGGTAACGTTTGGTTTCCAGCGTGTGGTCATTTTGAAATTTTGCAAAGATGAGGGGCACGGTGCAGGCCGCGCCAGCACTGGCTTGCGGCGGCTCGCCCTGCGCGGAGATCGCCATTTTATTGACCCACCTCATGGTTGACCCCGTCAGGAATGGGGGGAATTTCAGTTAAGCTTTCCATCGCTGTGTTGCGCGGTCGGGTTGTGGTAGCCGCGCGGCATACCGAGTAGTTGCATTCATCAAGTCGAGGAGTTGCTTCATGCAAACTGGCGTACCAACCGCGACGACATCCGGTGCAAGTCCGGTTGCCGTTGCTCCCAAGGCGGCGCAACGTATTGGTGTTCCGCGGGAAATTTTCCCCGGCGAAAAACGCGTGGCCACGGTGCCCGAGGTGGTTGAAAAACTTCTCAAGCTCGGGTTTTCCGTGGCGGTGGAGTCGGGCGCGGGGGATGCCGCCAACATCAGCGACGACGCCTACCGCGCCGCCGGCGCCACGGTGCTGCCCGATGCGGCGCAGGTGTGGGCCACGGCCGACATCGTGTTCAAGGTGCGCGGTCCCACGGCGGACGAAGTGGCGCACATGCGCGAGGGCAGTACGTTGGTGAGCTTCATCTGGCCGGCGCAAAACCCGGATCTGATGCAGCAGCTGGCCGCCCGACGAGTGACGGTGTTGGCCATCGACTCGCTGCCACGCACGCTGAGTCGCGCCCAGAAAATGGACGCCTTGACCTCCATGGCCGGTGTTTCCGGCTACCGCGCCGTCATCGAGGCGGCCAACGCCTTCGGCCGCTTCTTCAACGGGCAGATCACGGCCGCGGGCAAGGTGCCGCCGGCCAAAGTCTTTATCGCGGGCGCTGGCGTGGCCGGCCTGGCGGCCATCGGCACCGCAGCCAGTCTGGGCGCCATCGTGCGCGCCAACGACACCCGCGCCGAGGTGGCCGACCAGGTCGTGTCCCTGGGGGGCGAGTTCGTGAAGGTCGACTACGAGGAAGAGGGCTCGGGCGGCGGCGGTTACGCCAAGGTCATGAGCGAGGGCTTCCAGAAGGCGCAGCGCGAGATGTACGCCAAGCAGGCGCGCGAGGTGGACATCATCATCACCACTGCCCTGATCCCGGGCAAGCCCGCGCCCAAGCTCATCACCGCCGAGATGGTGCAGTCCATGAAGCCGGGCAGCGTGATCGTAGACATGGCCGGCGAGCAGGGCGGCAACTGTGAGCTGACCGAGCCGGGCAAGGCGGTGGTCAAGCACGGGGTGACCATCATCGGCTACACGGATCTGGCCTCGCGTCTGGCCCGGCAATCGTCCACCTTGTATGCCACCAACCTGTTTCGCCTGACCGAGGAACTGTGCAAGACCAAGGATGGTGTGGCCAACGTCAACATGGAAGACGATGCCATCCGGGGCCTGACGGTGATCAAGGAAGGCAACATCACCTGGCCGCCTCCGGCGCCCAAGCCCGCGGCCGCGCCCCCCGCGGCAGCGGCCAAACCGGCGACCGTACCCGCGGCGAAGAAGGGGCATGGCCACGGCGGGGCGAGCGAGCCCATGTCGGGTCAGTCGCTGGCGATCATGTTCGGCGTGGCGGCGGCGCTGTTCTGGTTTGTCGGGGCGAATGCGCCTGCGGCCTTCCTGGCGCACTTCACGGTGTTCGTGTTGGCCTGCTTCGTGGGCTACATGGTGGTGTGGAATGTCACCCCCGCGCTGCACACGCCGCTCATGAGCGTGACCAACGCCATCAGCAGCATCATCGCCATTGGCGCGCTGGTGCAGATCGCGCCGCCGCTGGCGGGCAGCTCGGGCGCGCCCAACGAGTGGATCCGTTGGCTGGCGCTGGGCGGCATCGTGCTCACCACCATCAACATGTTTGGCGGCTTTGCGGTAACGCAGCGCATGCTGGCGATGTTCCGCAAATAAGCAAGGAGACACACATGTCTGGCAATTTGGCAACCGTCTCCTACATCGGAGCCACGATTCTCTTCATCCTCAGTCTGGGGGGCTTGTCCAACCCCGAGACCTCGCGTCGGGGCAACCTGTACGGCGTCATCGGCATGGCGCTGGCGGTGCTGGCCACGGTGTTCGGCCCGCGCGTCACGGACGCGGGCCTGCCCTGGATCATTGGTGCCATGGTGGTGGGCGGCAGCATCGGCGTGTACGCCGCGCGCACCGTGCAGATGACGCAGATGCCCGAACTGGTGGCGCTGATGCACAGCCTGGTGGGCCTGGCGGCGGGGCTGGTGGGCTTCGCCAGCTACATCGATACGTCCACGCCCCTGGTCGGCACCGAGAAATCCATCCACGAGGTGGAGATTTACGTGGGCATCTTCATCGGTGCCATCACCTTCTCGGGCTCGCTCATCGCCTTCGGCAAGCTCAACGGGCGCATCGGCGGCAAGCCCTTGCTGCTGCCGGCGCGGCACTGGCTCAACCTGATCGGCTTGCTGGTGGTGATCTGGTTTGGTGCGGCCTTCCTCAACGCGCATTCCATCGCCGACGGCATGACGCCGCTGATCGTGATGACCGTGGTGGCGTTGCTGTTCGGCGTGCACATGGTGATGGCCATTGGCGGCGCCGACATGCCGGTGGTGGTGTCCATGCTCAACAGCTACTCCGGCTGGGCGGCCGCGGCCACGGGCTTCATGCTGTCCAACGACCTGCTGATCGTGACCGGCGCGCTGGTGGGCTCCAGCGGCGCGATCCTGTCCTACATCATGTGCAAGGCCATGAACCGCAGCTTCATCAGCGTGATTGCCGGGGGCTTTGGCACCGGTGGCGGCGCGCCCGCGGCCAAGAAGGGGGAGGCCGCGCAGCCCGCGGGCGAGGTGACGCCGGTGAGCAGCACGGAGACGGCCGAACTGCTGCGTGAAGCCAAGAGCGTGATCATCGTGCCCGGCTACGGCATGGCGGTGGCGCAGGCGCAGCACACGGTGTTCGAGATCACCAAGCACCTGCGCGAGAAGGGCGTGAACATCCGCTTCGGCATCCACCCCGTGGCCGGGCGCATGCCGGGCCACATGAACGTGCTGCTGGCCGAGGCCAAGGTGCCCTACGACATCGTGATGGAGATGGACGAGTTGAACGGCGATTTCCCGGACACCGACGTGGCCATGGTCATTGGCGCCAACGACATCGTGAACCCGGCCGCGCAGGAAGACCCGACCAGCCCCATCGCCGGCATGCCGGTGCTGGAAGTCTGGAAGGCCAAGACCTCCATCGTCATGAAGCGCAGCATGGCCTCGGGCTACGCCGGCGTCGATAACCCCTTGTTCTACAAGGAGAACAACCGCATGCTGTTCGGCGACGCCAAGAAGATGCTGGACGAGGTGCTGACCGCGCTCAAGGCCTGAACTGTTCCGATATTAGGGAAAACATAAGTATCTGCCCGCCATTTCGCGGGCAGAATATTTGGTTACATCACAGGTTGAGGTTTTGGGGCAGAGCGTGGCCACCGTCTGGCGCGTTGTGCCACTGGCCGATCAGGAGACAAACATGACGGACCGCATCTGGCTCAAAAGCTATCCCGAAGGGGTTCCCGCCGACATCGACGTGGCCCAGTACCCCTCGTTGGCCGCACTGATCGAGGCCGCGTTTCAGCAGTACGGCGCGCGCACGGCCTACAGTTTCATGGGCAAGGACATCACCTATGCCCAGACCGACAGCCTGAGCCGTGCCTTTGCTGCCTATCTGCAGGGGCTGGGCCTGGTCAAGGGTGATCGGGTGGCCATCATGATGCCCAACGTGCCGCAGTATCCGGTGGCGGTCGCGGCCATCCTGCGCGCCGGTTTCGTGGTGGTCAACGTCAATCCCCTGTACACCCCGCGCGAGCTGGAGCATCAGCTCAAGGACTCCGGTGCCAAGGCCATCGTCATCATCGAGAATTTCGCCACCACCTTGGAGCAGTGCATTGCCAAGACCCCGGTCAAGCATGTGGTGCTGTGCGCCATGGGCGACCAGTTGGGGCTGCTCAAGGGCGCGCTGGTGAACTACGTGGTGCGCAACGTCAAGAAGATGGTGCCCGCCTTCAATCTGCCCGGGGCCGTGCGTTTCAATGAAGCCGTGGCCATCGGCACGCGCGGCACGCTCAAGAAACCCGAGATCAAGCCCGACGACGTGGCGGTGCTGCAGTACACGGGAGGCACCACCGGTGTGAGCAAGGGCGCCGTGCTCCTGAATCGCAACATCGTGGCCAACGTGCTGCAGTCCGAGGCCTGGAATTCCCCGGTCATGAAGAAGGTGCCGGCCAACGAGCAGCCCACCACCGTGTGCGCCATTCCGCTGTACCACATCTTCGCGTTCACCGTGGGCATGATGTTGTCCATGCGCACGGGCGGCAAGCTCATCCTGATTGCCAATCCACGCGATTTCCCCGGGGTGCTCAAGGAGCTGTCCAAGCACACCATCCACAGCTTCCCGGCGGTCAATACGCTGTTCAATGGTCTGGCGAATCATCCCGACTTCAACACGGTGGACTGGAGTCACCTCAAGATCTGCGTCGGCGGTGGCACGGCGGTGCAAAGCGCTGTCGCCAAGCTGTGGTTCGACAAGACCGGATGCCCGATTTGCGAGGGTTACGGCCTGAGCGAGACCTCGCCTTCGGCCAGCTGCAACACGGCCACCAGCACCGAGTACACCGGCACCATCGGTGTGCCTTTGCCCAACACGTATTTCAAGTTGCTCGACGACGATGGTGTGGAAGTGGCCATGGGGCAACCCGGCGAGATCGCCATCAAGGGCCCCCAGGTGATGGCTGGCTACTGGCAGCGCCCGGACGAGACCGCCAAGGTCATGACCGATGACGGTTACTTCAAGACCGGCGACGTGGGCGTCGTCGACGAGCACGGTTACTTCAAGATCGTGGATCGCAAGAAGGACATGATCCTGGTCAGTGGCTTCAACGTCTATCCCACCGAAATTGAGGATGTGGTGGGCGGCATGGCTGGTGTCATGGAGTGCGCTTGCGTGGGTGTGGCCGACGAGAAGTCCGGCGAAGCGGTCAAGCTCGTGATTGTGAAGAAGGACCCGGAGCTGACCGAGGCCAAGGTGCGCGAGTTCTGCAAGACCAATCTCACTGGCTACAAGCAACCCAAGGTCGTGGAGTTCCGCACCGAGCTGCCCAAGACGCCGGTGGGCAAGATTCTGCGGCGCGAACTGCGCGACAAGAAATAGTTTTCACCAGGGCAGAATTTGAAGCGGCTTGCGAGCCGCTTCTTTTTTGATCCGATGCAGGACCGATAGCCACGTGATTCAATCCTTGCACACAGGCCGGGCACCCCTGGCGATCATGAGCGCCATGGAGGGCGAGTTGCGCGCCATCCTGGCGTTGCTGGAGCAACCCCGTTGCGAAACCGTGGGGCAGCGCGACTTCTGGCTTGGCCGCTGGCATGGGCACGAGGTGGTGGCGGTGCTGTCTCGCATCGGCAAGGTCGCCGCGGCCACCACCGCCACGACCCTGGTCGAGCGCTACCGTGTGGGGGGCATCGTGTTCACGGGCGTGGCCGGCGGTCTGGGTGAGGGGGTGAGCGTGGGGGACGTGGTGGTGGCCAGCCACTTCATGCAGCACGATCTTGATGTTTCGCCCCTGTTCCCGCGCTACGAGGTGCCGTTGTATGGCACCAGCCGTTTCGATGCGGATGCGCGCCTGGCCGGCGCCCTGGCCCAGGCCGGCGATGCCACGTTGCAAGACACGGCGGCCCTGCTCGGGGCCGACGCCGTGCGGGAATTCGGGCTGGTCCGTCCGCGCCTGCACCGGGGCTTGCTCATCAGTGGCGACCGGTTCGTGTCCAGCACACGGGAGAGCATGGCGTTGCGCCAGGCGCTGCCCGAGGCCCTGGCGGTGGAAATGGAAGGCGCGGCGGTGGCGCAGGTGGCCCACGACTACGCCGTGCCCTTTGCCGCGGTGCGCACGATTTCAGACCGGGCCGACGACGCCGCGCACCACGACTTCAACCGCTTCATGGCGGCCGTGGCCAGCCGGTACAGCGCGGCCATCGTGGCCCGCATGTTGCAGGCGTTGCAAACGCCGTAACGCTATTTCAGCCAGCCGCGTTTTCTGAAGTACCACATGGGCACCAGGGCACTGCCCAGCATCAACGCGAGCACGTAGGGATACCCGGCTCCGCCCAGCAGGTCCAACTCGGGGAACTTCATGTTCATGCCGTAGATGCTGGCCACGAGCGTGGGGGGCAGCAAGGCCACGCTGGCCACGGAGAAAATCTTGATGACCTTGTTCTGGTTGATGTTGATGAAACCGACCGTGGCGTCCATCAGGAAGTTGATCTTGTCGAACAGGAAGGCGCTGTGTGAGTCCAGCGAGTCGATGTCGCGCAGAATCTGGCGGGCCTCATCGAACTGCTCGGCGTTGAGCATCTTGCTGCGCATCATGAAGCTCACGGCGCGGCGGGTGTCCATCACGTTGCGCCGGATGCGGCCATTCATGTCTTCGTGCCGGGCAATGGCGCCCAGCACTTCGCTGGCCATGGCGTCGGTCACGTCGCCGGACAGCACTTTGTTGCTCACCTTTTCCAGCTCGTCGTAGATGCCTTCCAAAGTATCCGCCGAGTATTCGGCGTCGGCATCGAAGAGTTTGAGCAGCACTTCCTTGGCGTCCTCGATCAGACCCGGAGCGCGCCGCGCGCGCATGCGCAACAGGCGGAACACGGGCACGTCCTCGTCGTGGATGGAAAACAGCACGCCCCGGCTCTTGAGTTCGTCGTTGTGCTGGTTCAGGATGAAGGCCACGCGCACCGCCCGCGGATCGTCGTCGTCGGCCACCAGAAAGTCGCTGCGGATGTGCAACTCACCGTTGTCTTCCGCGTAGAAGCGGGCCGATTCCTCGATGTCCTCGTCCATCGCGTCCTCGGGAATGGACAGGCCGTAGTACTGCTTGACCCAGCGCTGTTCCTCGACGGTGGGGGATTCCAGATCCACCCAGATGGGCTGAAACCGGGAGAGTTCTTCCAGGGACTCGATTTCTTCCTGGAACAGGCGGCCGTGGGCCAGCGTAAAGATGTTGAGCATGATGACTTAATTGGGGTCAGATTCCAATTGTTCGGGGCGGCAGGTGATGGGGTAAAGCAGCTTTCGAACAGATGGAACCGGATTCCAATCAAATTCGAAAGCTACCGACTGGGGTAGGTTTCCAAGAAATGCTCTCCGTTGCAGATGAGGCCGGGATTATGGCACTCCGCGGGCGCCGTGCGGACCCGCACCGCAGTCATTCCCAGTGTCGCGGTGGCTGCACTCCCACCCTTGCGATGCGGCTTCAAGCTGGCATGATTCCACCTGACCCGCGCGCGCTGGCACTGGAGAAACACATGGCCCCACTCGACCTCAGCCTGGACAACCAATGGCTGCCCTTCACGCCCAACCGCAGCTTTGGCAAGGACCCACGCGTGTTCGTGGCCGCCGATGGCATGCACTTCACCACGCACGAGGGCAAGCGGGTGATCGATGGCATCTCCAGCCTGTGGTGCGTGGCCGCCGGGCACAACCGCAAACCCATCAACGAGGCCATCAAGAAGCAACTGGATACGCTGGACTACAGCACCGCGTTCCAGGCGAGCAATGACCGCGCCTTTCAGGCCGCGCACATGATTGCCGAGCTGGCTCCGGGTGACCTGAACAAGGTGCTGTTCTGCAACTCGGGCTCCGAGGCAGCGGATACCTCGCTCAAGTTGGCCCTGGCCTACCACCGTGCCCGCGGCGAAGGGCACCGCAACGTGTTCATCGGGCGCGAGCGTGGCTACCATGGCGTGGGATTTGGCGGCATGAGCGTGGGTGGCATACCGGCCAACCGCAAGGTGTTTGGCGCGGCGCTGCTGCCGCGCGTGGACCATCTGCGCTTCATTCACGACCCGGTGCGCCACGCCTACATCCATGGCGAGGAGCCGGTGTGGCAGGAGGACCTGCTCATCGAACTGGAACAGCGCATCCTGCCCCTGCACGACCCGAGCAACATCGCGGCCGTGATCGTGGAACCCGTGGCCGGCAGCGCGGGCTGGTACATCCCGCCCAAGGGCTACCTGCAGCGCCTGCGCCAGATCTGCGACCAGCACGGCATCCTGCTGATCTTCGACGAGGTCATCACCGGCTTTGGCCGTCTGGGCACGCCCTTTGGCGCGGACTTCTACGGCGTGGTGCCCGACATGCTCAACTTCGCCAAGGGTGTCACCAACGGCGTCATCCCCATGGGGGGCGTGATCTGCCGCGACTTCATTCACCGCGCCATCATGGACGCCAACAACCAGGCGCCCGAACACGCCATCGAGTTTTTCCACGGCTACACGTACTCGGGGCATCCTGTGGCGGCCGCCGCCGCCGTGGCCACGCTGCAGCTGTTCCGTGACGAAGATCTGTTCGGACGGGCTGGCCAGGTGGGCAAGCGCCTGGGCGACGCCATGCACAGCGCGCTCAAGGGCTTGCCCCACGTCGTCGGCATCCGTGCCCTGGGCCTGGCGGGCGCGGTGGAACTGAGCAGCCTGCCCGGGCTGACGGGCAAGCGCGCCTACGACATCTTCCTGGACTGCTTCCGCCACGGGGTGCTGGTGCGCCCCGCGGGCGAGAACCTGGTGCTGGCCCCTCCCTTCATCGTGGAGCCGGCGCAGATCGACCAGATGGTGGATACCCTGGCGAGCGCGATCAGGCGGCACGCCGGCTAGGTACAGGGCCTCCACGCTTGCCACTGCGTGTGCGGCGCTGCCCCCCGAGGGGGCCCCCCGCCTTGCTTGGGGCGGCTCGGCGCTGCGGCGGGCCTCGAAACTCAGTCTGCCGGCCCGAACCCGTTCTGCCGCCACGCCTCGAACACCGTGACCGCCACGGCGTTGGACAGGTTCAGGCTACGTTGGCCTGCGCGCATGGGAAGTTTGAGTTGCTGCTGCGGCGCCAGTTGGGCGCGCAGGTCGGCGGGTAGGCCGCAGGTTTCGGAACCGAACACCAGCCAGTCGCCGGGGGCAAAGCACACGTCGTGCACGAAGCGTGTGGCGCGGGTCGTGAGGGCGAACAGGCGCTCGGGCGCGGGGCGCTCGGTGGCACAAAAGCGCGTCCAATCTGCGTGGCGCCGGACCTCGGCGTACTCGTGGTAGTCCAGCCCGGCGCGGCGCATGTGCTTGTCATCCATGGAAAAGCCCAGCGGTTCGATCAGATGCAGTGTGCATCCCGTATTGGCCGCGAGGCGGATGACGTTGCCGGTGTTGGGCGGAATTTCGGGCTGGACCAGGACGATATGGAACATGGGCCGATTTTGCCTGCCCCTACTGCGGCGCGTCGGTGCGGGCCACCACCAGCGCCGTGACGTGCGCGGCACCGCAACGCTTGAGCGCCGTGGCGGCCGCATGCAGGGAGGCGCCGCTGGTCATCACGTCGTCCACCAGCACCACGCGCCGATCTTTCAGTTGGTGCGCCAGTCGGGGCTCCACAGCAAACGCATCACGCAGGTTGCGCAGGCGATCGGACCGGCTGAGCTCGGCCTGGGCCGGTGTATCGCGGATACGCAGCAACAAATCGGATCGCGTCGTGGCCGGGGACAGGCGCCGGGCCAGGAGCAGTGCCTGGTTGAAGCCCCGGTGTGCCAGCCGCGCACGTGAAAGAGGCATGGGCAGAACCCACGTGGCCTGTTCCAGGGCCGGTTCCACCCAGGGTGTGCTGCGCAGCAGGGAGGCAAAAGTGCTGGCCCAACCGGTATCGCTGCGAAACTTGAAGCGCGCCATGCAATCGGACCAAGGGTAGGCGTAGGTCACGGCGGCGAAGCACGCGTCCAGCGGCGGTGGATTCTTCAGGCAGGCACCGCATTCGACGATACCGGGTGGCACCGGCAGGGCACAGCGCAAACAGCGCGACTGGGGCTGGGCAAAGCGCGCGACACAGGCATCGCATACGGGGCGCGAGGGCCACGCGCGGCAGACGGCGCACTGGCTGGGCACCTGCCGGGTGATGTGGTCCAAGAGGCGTCGAAACATCGGGTCAATATACTCGCGGTACGTCCGACCCAGAACGGTCGCCGCATCATGTCCGCCCCCTCAGCCCACTCGCCTCCCACGATCGACCCGGTCGCCGCCGCCCGCTGGGGGCGCATGGCACCGGCCGAGTCACCGTGGCTGCACGAGGAGGTGGCACGGCGCATGCAGGAACGGCTGGATTGGATCAAGTTGCAGCCGCAAGCCTGGTGCCACTGGGACGCTTTGCGGGGCGGCGTGCAGGGCCACGAGCTGGTACGCCAGCATTACCCGAAAGCGCCCGTGTACGTGCATGACAGCTCGCCACTGCGCCGCGCCGTTGCCGAGCGGCAACTGCGCCGCTCTGGCGGATTGGTGCGGCGCTGGCTGGGGCCCGCCCAACACTTCCAGGCACCGCCTGACGGTGCGGTGCAGATGCTGTGGGCCAACATGGCACTGCACCTGAGCCCGCGTCCGCAGGAGTTGCTGTCCCAATGGCACAGGGCGCTGGCCGTGGATGGCTTTCTGATGTTTTCCTGCCTGGGGCCGGATACGGCACAGGAGCTGCGTGCCGTGTACCGCGCTTTGGGCTGGCCCGCCAGCGGCCACGAGTTCACCGACATGCACGATTGGGGTGACATGCTGCTGCAGGCCGGATTTGCCGAACCGGTCATGGACATGGAGCGCATCGTGCTCACCTACGAGAGTCCCGCGCGGCTGCTGGAAGAGCTGCGCTCACTGGGGCGTAACTTGCATCCCGGGCGCTTTGCCGGACTGCGTGGGCGGTCCTGGCGACAGCGCCTGGAACGGGCGCTCGCTGAATCCCTGGCGCGTGCGCAAGAGGCGGGACGCCTGGGGATGACCTTCGAGATCATCTATGGGCACGCACTCAAACCGGCACCTCGGCTGACAGTGAGTGCCCAAAGCACGGTCTCACTGCAGGACATGCGGCAGGCCTTGGCCCGCAACAAGGGCAGGGACGGGGCAGGGCCGCTAAAATAGCGCCCTTTTGCCCGCCATGCCGCTGCGTCCCTGGATACCGCGGCAGGCGGCGAGACCAAACGCCCTGCGGGGTAGCCAAGGGATCGCATGGTGACGGATATCGTGCAATGGACGCGCGCTGGGCTGATGATCGCTTGCCTGATCGTCTTCGCGCTCGTGTTCGTCGTGATGCTCCATTCCGTCTGGCGGCATCATCGGTCGGGAGCGCATGAACAGACCAATTTTCACGGCTCGGTGGCGGTGGAAATCTGTTGGGCTGTCGCGCCATTTGTGATCGTCGTGCTGCTGGTGTGGCCAGCGGCAAGGGTGTTCTGGGTGCAGTAGGCGACGTCGGGCGCCGCGCAGCGCCCGTAGTGGGATAGGTGATAGGGTTTCTTCGGGACGGCGGCAGGAGTACCTGCCGCTAAACTACGGCGGCTGGCGACGGTGAGCCAGCGATCAGCAAAATATAAGGACAGTGTTATGCGAGGCTTGAAAAAACTTGGCCTGGGCGTTGTGGCGGCCCTGGGGTCGGCGGCGGCGTTGGCCGATCTTTCCTGGAACTTTCCAGAGCCGGTGACGCCGATTGCGCGCGAGACGCTGCATGTCCACAACCTGTTCATGATCATCATCCTGGTGATCTTCTTCTCGGTGCTGGCCCTCATGCTCTACTCGTTCTGGGCGCACCGCAAGTCCCGCGGCCAGGTCGCGGCTGATTTTTCAGGCCCACGGTCCTCCAAACAGTGGTTCTGGGTGCTGCTGCCCTTTGCCGCCTTGTTGACCCTGGACTATGGCGTTTTCGGCATCCCCGCGTATCACGCCGTGAAGATGTACGAGAACACCAAGACCGACGCGGAACTGGTGGTCAAGGTCACCGGCAGTCAGTGGCTGTGGCAGTACGAGTTTCCGTCCGAGGGTGTCAAATTCACCAGCCGTCTGACCACGCCGCGCGACCAGATCGACAACCGCCAGCCCAAGGGCGAGAACTACCTGCTGGAGGTGGACAACCCGCTGGTGCTGCCCGCGGGCAAGAAGATCCGCTTCATCACCACGTCCAACGACGTGATCCACAGCTGGTGGGTGCCTGCCTTTGGCGTCAAGCGTGACGCAGTGCCGGGCTTCCTGCGCGAGTTCTGGGCCACCATCGAAAAGACCGGGACGTACCGTGGCCAGTGCTCCGAGTTGTGCGGCAAGGAGCATGGCTTCATGCCCGTCGTGGTGAACGTGGTGTCGCAGGAGGAGTTCAAGACCTGGCTGGCGGCCAAGAAGGCCGCCCAAGCGAAGCCCGCGTCCTGATGAGTCAGCCTGGTCTGGCCCTTCCCTCACACAGCGATTGACACAGTATTCAGCATAAAGGAGTTGCCCATGGCACACGATCTGGCACACGAACTGCCCCATGGCGGCGCGCACGACGCTCATCACCCGACCGGGTGGATGCGGTGGATTGAAACCACCAACCACAAAGACATCGGCATCATGTACCTCATCTTCGCCATCACCATGCTGCTGGTGGGCGGGTCCATGATTCTGGGCGTGCGAGCCGAGTTGTTCCGCCCTGGCCTGCAACTGATGCAGCCCGAGTTCTTCAACCAGCTCATCACCCTGCACGGCCTGATCATGGTGTTCGGCTTCGCCATGCCGGCTGCCACGGGCCTGGCCAACTACATGCTGCCCATGATCCTGGGCGCTCCCGACATGGCGCTGCCGCGCCTGAACAACTGGGGCTTCTGGATTCTGCCCCCGGCTGCCGTGATGCTGGTGCTGCCCTTCTTCTTGGGCTTGGCGGGCGTGGGCCCCGGCGCCGTGGACACGGGCTGGACCATGTACGCGCCGCTGTCCGTGCAAAGCGGCTGGGGTATGGACTTCGCCATCTTCGCCGTGCACATGCTGGGCGTGTCGTCCATCCTGGGTTCGATCAACGTGATCGTCACCATCCTGAACATGCGTGCTCCCGGCATGACCCTCATGAAGATGCCGCTGTTCGCGCACGGTTTCCTGATGACGGCCATCCTGCTGATCACCATCATGCCGGTGCTGGCCGGTGGTGTGACCATGGTGCTCATGGATCGTCATTTCGGTACCCATTTCTTCAACGCCGCGGGCGGCGGTGATCCGGTGCTGTGGCAACACATCTTCTGGTTCATGGGGCACCCCGAGGTGTACGTGCTGCTGCTGCCCATCGCCGGCGCCGTGCCGCACGTGCTGGCCGCCTTTTCGCGCAAGCCCACCTATGGCTACCGCGCTCAGGTGTACTCCATGTGGGGCATCGCCGGTTTGTCGGTGGTGGTGTGGGCGCACCACATGTTCACCAGCGGCATGTCCGTGGGCGGACAGCTGTATTTCATGTACAGCACCATGCTGATTTCCCTGCCGCTGGCGGTGCTGTTCTTCTGCTGGATCGCCACGCTGTGGCGCGGAGCGCTGACTTTCGAAACGCCCATGCTCTTTGCCATCGGCTTCATCGTGCTGTTTGGCTGGGGTGGTCTGACCGGCCTGGTGCTGGCCGATGCCGCCGCCGACCCGCAGTACCACAACGCCTACTTCCTGGTGGCGCACTTCCACTACGCCTTGTATCCCACGACCGTGATGGGCGCGATGGCCGCCGTGTATTACTGGCTGCCCAAGTGGACCGGCCACATGCTGGACGAGCGCATGGGTCGCCTGCACTTCTGGGTGGCACTGGTGGGCATGAACCTCACCTTCATTCCCCAATTCCTCGTGGGCCTGGCCGGCATGCCGCGCCGCATTCCCGACTATCCGCTGATGTTCGCTGAATGGAACATGCTGTCCACGGTGGGAGCGTTCATTCTGGGCGCTTCGCATCTGATCTTCATCTACAACGTGATCAAGTGCGTGCGTGGTGGCGAGAAGGCGCAAGCCAAGGCTTGGGAAGGCGCCGAGGGTCTGGAGTGGACAGTTCCGTCTCCGGCGCCCTATCACACCTTCGACACGCAGCCCGTCATCAAGTAAACAGGGGCTGGCAGAACCACATCATGGCCACCGAGTCCAAGGAACCGCGCAGCGACCAGGATGAATGGGCGCGTCGCCGCGCCTCCAGCGTGCGCCTGGGTTTGATCCTGGGCGGCGTCGCACTGGCCCTGTTCCTCATCTCGATATGGAAGTACCGTCCGCTGTGAGCGCGACCGCAGAACCTACCACCTTGCAGCGTGGCAACCGGCGCCTGGCGTTGCGCTTGGCGTTGGTCGCCTTGTTCTTCGCGGGCTTCGGGTTTGCGTTGGTCCCCCTGTATGACGTGATCTGTCGCGTGACCGGGCTGAACGGACGCACGAACGCCGTGGCGGTGACGCCGGACAAGAACACCCAGGTGGACACGTCGCGCTGGGTGAACGTGGAGTTCCTGAGTCATGCCATGCCGGGTGTCGGACTGAGCATGGCACCGGAGATGTTCTCCATGCGTGTTCATCCGGGAGCCATCATCCACACCCACTACGTGGTGAAGAACACCACGAACCAGGTGTTTGTCGGGCAAGCGATTCCGAGCGTCACGCCCGCGGTGGCCGCGCCGTATTTCCAGAAGATCGAGTGCTTCTGCTTTAACCAGCAGACCCTCCAGCCGGGCGAGGAGCGCAGCATGCCGGTGGTATTCGTGGTGAACCCGGAGCTAGGCCAGGACCTGGGCACCATCACGCTTTCATACACGTTCTTTGAAGCGGTGAAAGCACAAGTTTGAATTGATTTGAAATGCGGAAGGAAGGAACCATGACCAACACGCCCACGTCTGACGCCAAGGGACACTACTTTGTCCCGTCGGCCAGCCACTACTCCACGTTTCTGTCGATGGGGGTCTTCCTGCTGGCCCTGGGCTTCATCTTCCGTCTGAACAGCGCGCCTCCCGGCGTGTGGAGCATGCTCATCGGTGCCGCACTCATCCTGTACGTGATCGTGGGCTGGTTTGGCGAGGTCATCCGCGAAAGCATCAACGGTATCTACACCAAGTGGGAAGACCGTTCGTACCGGATCGGCATGGTCTGGTTCATTTTCTCGGAGGTGATGTTCTTCGCCTGCTTCTTTGGCGTGCTGTTCTACATCCGCCGCATCGCCTTGCCCGAGCTCGGTGGCTACGAGCAGGCCTACACACCCTACGCCGGGTTCACCGGTGCCTGGCCCAGCAGCGGCCCCATGGGGGACAAGTTCACGGCCATGGGGTGGAGGGGCATTCCCCTGGTCAACACCCTGCTGCTGCTGTCGTCAGGTGCGACCCTGACATGGGCGCATTGGGGGCTGATCGCCAACAAGCGCACGCAACTCAACCTGGGTCTGGCGCTGACCGTGGCCCTGGGCCTGACCTTCATGGGCTTTCAGGCCTACGAATATGCCCACGCCTACAGCGAACTGGGGCTGACGCTGGGCGCGGGCGTGTACGGCGCGAGCTTCTTCATTCTGACCGGCTTCCACGGCCTGCACGTCACCCTGGGCAGCATCATGCTGCTGGTGATGCTGGGTCGTGGCATGAAAGGCCACTTCTCCGAACACAACCACTTTGCCTTTGAGGCTGTGGCCTGGTACTGGCACTTCGTGGACGTGGTCTGGCTGGTGCTGTTCGTGTTCGTCTACATCCTGTAAGGGCGCACGCGGCTTGCGTTGGACTGAGGTCACACCTCAGTTCCGGTGCGGAATGAAGCCGAAGTACAGGCCCGCCACCAGCAGCAGGAACAGCCCCAGGGACAGGGAAATGCGTACCGTCAGCGCTTGAACCACGCGTGGGCGGCCAGCGGGGTCGTCATTCTTGCGAAACAGCAGGAACAACGCGCTGAACAGGCTGATGAGTATCAAAGCCAGCAGCCCGAGGATGAGAAATCTTGTCAGCATGATGCTCCCTGGAAAAGTGCTGCATCATTATCGGTTTTTGGCCCCGGCCCATGCAAACACTGCGTTTCCAACCGCGACTGATTCCAACCCTGGCGACGTTAGGGCTGCTTGCCCTGTTCGTGTACCTGGGGTTGTGGCAGGCGGGCAAGGGGGAGCGCCTGGCTGCGGAGCGAGCCCAACATGCGCAGCGCGCCAGGCTAGGTCCGGTGCGCATCGGTACGGCACTGGCGGATGCCGACGCTCTGCGTGATGCCCCGGTGACCGTGCGCGGCCAGTACGAGCCGCAGCACCAGTTCTTCGTGGACAACCGGCAGGAAAACGGACGCCCGGGCGTGCATGTGGTGACGCCGCTGAAGATCGAGGGCGGCGAAACCCGGATTCTGGTCAACCGCGGCTGGATCGGTTGGCCGCACGGCCGCCAGACGCTGCCCGAGGTCGCCACGCCAATGGGCCTGATCGAGGTGACTGGCGTTGCGGCCATGCCCAAGGTCAAGAAATTCCTACTCATGCCCGAGCACGCCGAAAGTCGGCAGCAATTGTGGCCGGTGCTGGATGTTCAGCGCTTCACCCAGTGGGTGTCGTACCCGGTGCAGCCGGTTGTCGTATTGCAAAACAGCACGGATGCGCAGGACGGCCTGATCCGGAATTGGCAGCCGCCCGAGGACCGCGTGGCGATGCACCAGAGCTATGCGCTGCAATGGTTCGGCATGGCGCTGGCCCTGCTGGTGTTCTATGGCTTTGCCAGCGTGCGCAGGAGTACCTTGTCATGACCTCGAAATCCGATCCTGTGCCAGCGTCAGCCGGCGACGGAGAGCCGTTGGGCCTGATCGTGCATTCCCTGCCCTCGGTGCAGGAATCGGCGCAGGAGCGTTCCGTGATCACAGGCCGCTGGAAGATGTTGGCCATCATGTTCGTGTGCTCCTTGCCGGTGCTCGCGTCCTATCTGGCGTACTACGTCGTGCGTCCCCAGGGGCAGGCCGGCTATGGCGAACTGATCACGCCGGTGCGGCCCGTGCCCGAGCGCACCGGGGTGTCGCTGGAGGGCGCGACGCAGTCCTTGCCCAAGCTCAGAGGCCAGTGGTTGCTGCTGGCCGTGGCAGGGGGCGCGTGCCCGGACGAATGCCAGCGCCGCCTGTACCTGCAGCGCCAGTTGCGCGGCACGCTGGGCAAGGACAAGGACCGCGTCGACTGGGTCTGGCTGGTGAGTGACCAGGCGCGCGTGCCCGAGGCCTTGCGCCCGGGCCTGCAGGACGCCGTGGTCTTGCGCGTGGCGCCGGAGGTGCTGACGCAGTGGCTGGCGGTGGCGCCGGGACGGGCGATGACGGACTACCTGTTCGTGGTCGATCCGCTGGGCAACACCATGATGCGTTTTCCGGCGTTGCTGGATGGCGGCACGGGCGCCGCCAAGGCAAAGCGGGATCTGGAGCGGTTGCTGCGCGCGTCCGCCTCCTGGGACCCGCCGGGGCGTCAAGGGACAGATCGTTGATGGACGGTCAGGCACTGTACGACCTTGCACCGCTGTGGCGCCTGCTGCTGGTGGGTGCGGCACTGGCCACGCTTCCCGTGGCGTGGGTGCTGTGGCGCAACCGTGGTGCGGGACGGCGCCTGCAGGCGTTCACGGTGCTCACGCTGTTCCTGACGTTTGATCTGGTGCTGTTTGGCGCCTTCACCCGTCTCACGGATTCGGGCCTGGGCTGCCCGGACTGGCCGGGTTGCTACGGACAGGCCACGCCCGTGGGTGCGGCCAGCCACATTTCCGCGGCACAGAGTGCCATGCCCACGGGTCCGGTGACGCACGGAAAGGCCTGGATCGAGATGATCCACCGGTATCTGGCGACCGGCGTCGGGGCACTCATCGTGCTGCTGCTGGCCAGCCGGTGGCGGGTGCGCAGGGCGGTGGACTCGATGGGCACCTCCGGTGTGGCTTGGGCCGCGGCGACCCTGGCCTGGGTGTGTCTGCAAGGCGCGTTTGGCGCCTTGACCGTGACCATGAAGCTGTTCCCCGCCATCGTGACCCTGCATATGCTCGGGGGGCTGGTCTTGCTCGCCTTGCTCACGGTGCAGGCTGTGGCGGGCGCACGGCCAGCGCCGGTGCCCGTGGGCCTGCACCGACTGACGTGGCTGGTGCTGGTGCTGTTGGGGCTGCAGGTCACGCTGGGGGGCTGGGTCAGCACCAACTACGCGGTGCTCGCATGCACCGACTTCCCGCGCTGCCAGGGCACATGGTGGCCGCACATGGATTTTGCGCAGGGCTTCACGGTGTGGCGCGCACTCGGCATGACCGGTGACGGACAGGTGTTGGGCTTCGAGGCACTGACGGCCATCCATTGGGTGCACCGCCTCGTGGCAGTGCCCGCTATCGCCGGCCTCTGTATTCTTGGCTGGCGAGCTTGGCGCGAGCCGATGCTGCGTGTTCCCTCGCGCTGGCTGCTCGGTCTGGCCGCGCTGCAACTCGTCACGGGACTGAGCAATGTGGTGCTGGACTGGCCGCTGGCGGCGGCGGTCCTGCATACCGGCGGCGCGGGCGCACTGGTGGTGGTGCTGGTCTGGATGCTGCGGCTGGAGCACGCGTCGCGTGGGGAGAAGTCGGCATGATGCCAGGCGCGCGCATCTTCCGGCAGTACTACGCACTGGCCAAGCCGCGCGTGATCCAGCTCATCGTGTTTTGTGCGTTGATCGGCATGGTGCTGGCGGTGCCAGGCGTGCCGGGCTGGGCGCAGCTGCGGCAAGCGGCGCTGGCGAGTTTTGGCATCTGGCTGGTGGCGGGGGCGGCGGCGGCCTTCAACTGCCTGGTGGAGAAGGGCATTGACGCCAAGATGCGGCGAACGGCCTGGCGTCCCACGGCCAAGGGCGAACTCAGCGATGCACAGACGCTCACCTTCTCGGTGGTGCTGTGTGCAGTGGGGTCGGGTGTGCTGTACCTGTGGGTCAACCCCCTGACCATGTGGCTGACGTTCGCCACGTTCGTTGGCTACGCCGTGATCTATACCGTCATCCTCAAGCCCTTGACGCCGCAGAACATCGTGATCGGCGGCGCCTCCGGCGCCATGCCGCCCGTGCTGGGCTGGGCCGCGATGACGGGAGATGTGAGCCCCGAGGCATTGATCCTCTTCCTCATCATCTTCCTCTGGACGCCGCCGCACTTCTGGGCGCTGGCGCTGTACCGGGTTGAGGACTACCGCAAATCCGGCCTGCCCATGCTGCCGGTGACGCACGGCAACGAGTTCACGCGCTTGCAGGTATTCTTGTACACCTTGCTGCTGTTTGCCGCCTGCCTCATGCCCTTTGTGTACGGCATGAGCTCGTGGCTGTACCTGGGGGTGGCTGTGCTGTTGAGCCTGGGGTTCTGTGCCTATGGCTTCTGGCTGTGGCAGGAGTACTCGGATGCCCTGGCGCGGCGCACGTTTCGTTTTTCATTGATCCACCTGAGCGTGCTGTTTGCGGCGCTGCTTTTGGATCACTACCTGATGTGAGGATGTCATGCTGTCAATGAGCCATGCCTGCAAGGCGTCAACCCGAAGGAGTGTGTTGACGCTGGGGGGCGGTCTGCTGCTCGCGCTGGCCGGTTGCGCCGATGACCAGCCGAAGTTTTCCGCCATCGACATCACCGGCGCGGACTATGCTCGCGACTTTCAGTTGACCGATCACAACGGGCAGCTGCGTTCGCTCAAGGATTTTCGCGGCAAGGTGGTCGTGCTGTTCTTTGGCTACACCCAGTGTCCGGACGTGTGCCCCACATCGATGGGTGAGTTGGCCCAGGTCAAGAAGCTGCTCGGACCGCAGGGCGAACGGCTACAGGGGATCTTCGTTTCCGTCGACCCCGAACGCGACAAACCCGAAATGCTCAAGGCCTACATGGGCAATTTCGATCCGAGCTTTCTCGCCCTCTACACGACACCTGACAAGCTGCCCGCGCTGGCCAAGGAGTTCAAGGTGTACTACAAGAAGGTGGACGGTCCCACGCCCACCAGCTATACGATGGATCATTCCGCCGGCAGCTACATCTTTGACCCGCAGGGGAAGGTGCGGCTATACGCCCGCTATGCCAGCGGAGCGCCCGCCATGGCGGCGGACATCCAGTTGCTGTTGAAACAGGCCTCGGGCACGCCCTGACCGTTGCCCGAAGCTCAGGCGAATTGCGCCAGGGCCTTCTTCATCTTCTTCATGGCCGCGACTTCAATCTGGCGGATGCGCTCGGCGCTCACGCCATACTCGGCCGCAAGTTCGTGCAGCGTCATGCCACCGGTGCCATCGTCGTTCACCTTAAGCCAGCGCTCGGTCACGATGCGCCGGCTGCGCTCGTCCAGTGTTTCCAGGGCCATGGCCAAGCCATCGCTGGCCAGCACATCGCGCTGGTGCGACTCGATCACGGCCGTGGGCTCATGCCGCGCGTCGGCCAGATAGGCGATGGGGCCAAAAGTGTCCTCGCCATCGTCGGAGGGGCCTGGGTCCAGCACCACGTCGCCGCCGGACAGGCGGGTTTCCATCTCGATCACGTCCTCGCGCTTCACATTCAGCTCGCGCGCCATGGACTCGATTTCCGACTCGTTCAGCGTATCGCGGTGCGTGGCTTCGTCGCCAGCGGCCGCGTCCGCCTTGAAGCCCTGCTTCATGGAGCGCAGATTGAAGAAGAGCTTGCGCTGGGACTTGGTCGTGGCCACCTTCACCATGCGCCAGTTCTTCAGGATGTACTCGTGTATCTCTGCCTTGATCCAGTGCAGCGCATAGCTCACGAGACGCACGCCGTGCTCCGGGTCGAAGCGGCGCACGGCCTTCATCAGGCCCACATTGCCCTCCTGGATCAGGTCGCCATGAGGCAGCCCGTAGCCCAGGTACTGGCGGGCCACGGACACCACCAGGCGCAGATGCGACAGCACCAGCTTTCCGGCTGCCTCCACGTCGTTGTCCTGGCGCATCCTGCGGGCGTACTCCTGCTCCTGCTCCAGCGTGAGCATGGGCAGGCGGTTGACCGCCGAAATATAGGCATCCAAGTTCCCCAGGGGTGGTACCAACGCCCAGGGGTTCGCAACTGCGAGCGCGGTGGTCGGGGTGCCAGAAACGTGGGTCATGCCTGAACTCCTTGGTTAAAGTGCATAAGAAAGATATTAGCACTCTATTTGAGGGAGTGCTAAAGCACAAGTTCCCGGGAAGACTCGACGAAGGGTCCCGACACCGAAAGTGATCGAACGCCCCACCACCACAGGAACGCCATTTCGTGAACAGTGGCCTTTGAGTACAATTTCAGGGTAATTCACGGCCACGGAAAGTAATCCCATGCTGAAATATCTCTCATCCCCGGAACAATCCCGGTTTGCCGAGTTGCAGCACAAGCTCGCGCAATTCTCGATTACCGCTGAGGAACAGCAGGAACTGTCAACGCTGGTGACCAAGGCGCAGCATTTCGCCGGAGAGCGTGCCAAGGCCATTGAGACCGCGCGGAAATTGATTGCAGACAATGCCATTGAAATCCAGGCAGTATTCAGCGCGCAAGCCATCCTCGGCGCCGCCGCCAGCCTCAATGGCAAGCGGGCCAAAGCTGTCAATGTCGGTGGAAAAACTAGACACAGTAGTTCCGTTGGGAGAAGTGAGCAGGTGCTTATTCAGGTCAAGCTGGACAAAGGCGCGGGTGCTCCCAGTCGCTACAAGAAAGGCCAGAAATTGGCCAAGTTCGTATCCAGGAATTTCAAGGCACTGGATGTCGGAAATCAGCTCTCAGAGAATTTGTTGAAATATGCCACGCCCCTGGGGCAGGCCTATTTTTCAACGCCCGAGGGAAAGGCTGAGCTGGAAGCATTCGCTCGCCACGTGCACCTCACGCCCGTGAATTCCTGAGTCGCGGCGATAATCTCCCTCGCGTCACTCCAGCGCGTGTGCGTGACGGTGCAACAAGGCCGTTCGCGCGGCTGTACAACATATGAATTCCTCTCTGTCCTCGGCGTCGGCCCAGCCGCGCCTGACCTCTCTGTCTCATGGCGGCGGCTGCGGCTGCAAGATTGCGCCGGGCGTGCTGTCCGACATCCTGCGTGGCACCAGCGCCATGCCGGTGCCGCCGGAACTGCTGGTGGGCATCGAAACCTCGGACGACGCGGCGGTATATCAGCTCAACGCGGAACAGGCGTTGATCGCTACCACCGACTTCTTCATGCCCATCGTCGATGACCCCTTCGATTTCGGTCGCATCGCCGCCACCAACGCCATTTCCGATGTGTACGCCATGGGCGGCACGCCCATCATGGCGCTGGCCCTGGTGGGCATGCCCATCAACGTGCTGTCGCTGGAGACGATCGGCAAGATTCTCGACGGCGGGCAGTCCGTGTGCCGCGCGGCGGGTATTCCGATCGCGGGCGGCCACACCATCGACTCGGTGGAGCCCATCTACGGTCTGGTCGCCTTGGGGCTGGTGCATCCCCAGCGCGTCAAACGCAATGCTGACGCCCGGGTGGGCGACCGCCTGATCCTGGGCAAGCCGCTGGGTGTGGGCGTTCTGTCGGCGGCGCTGAAAAAAGAAAAACTGGGTGCCGATGGGTATGGGCGCATGCTGGCCACCACCACCCAGCTCAACACCCCGGGGCCGGATCTGGCGGCGCTGGACGGGGTGCATGCCCTGACCGACGTCACCGGCTTCGGCTTGGCCGGGCATACGCTGGAGTTGGCGCGCGGGGCGAAGTGCGGGGTGTGCATCCACTGGTCGCGCGTGCCGCTGATCGACGGTGTGCGCGATTTGGCGGCTCAGGGTTTGGTTACGGGCGCCTCCGGTCGCAACTGGGCGGCCTACGGGGCCGAGGTGCGCCTGAACACGGCCTTGACGCCCACGGACCAAGCGCTGTTGTCCGACCCCCAGACCAGCGGTGGCTTGCTCGTGGCCTGCGCGCCCGAGGCTGTGGATCAGGTGCTGGCGGTGTTCGCGCGCCACGGCTTTGCCGCCGCAGCCGAGATCGGGGAGGTGGTGGCGCACGACGGCGCATCCGTCCAGCGATTGTTCGTGGACTGAGCGGGCTTGGCGCCCTCCGGCTTTCAGCGGGTGCCGAAGCGCCGCATGAAGCGCCGGTCGATCCAGTCTTTCCAGTACCAGACCCAGCGCCCTTCGGCGCTCCAGCTGCCATGGCTGGCAATGGCGTAGCGCGTGCCACAGGCCAGCAGGTTCAGGGTCTTGGCCGGTGGGGTGTAGGCTTGCAGAGGCTGGCCCTGCAACGCCGCCAGCAGGTTGGTCGCCAGGGCCGGCGCCGCGCGCACGGCATACACGCCGCTCTTGGGGTGCGGCGCGTCCGTGCGGCTGGCCACGTCACCGGCCGCATACACCTGTGGATGCGACAGGCTTTGCTGGTAGGCGTTGACCGCCACAAACCCCCGTTCATCCAGCGTCAGCCCCGAGTCGGACAACCAACGCGGCGCCTGGGCGCCCAGGGCGAGCACCGGCACGTCGCACGGCAGCACCGTCACCTGGTCCAGCACGATCTGCTCGCGCCCGATGGCCGTGCAGCTTTGCGGCAGCACGGTAACGCCGCGTTGGCGCAGCATGCGTCCCACGCGCTGCACCACCTCGGGCGGGTAGTTGGGCACCGGCCCGGGTCCGCCACAGACCAGGCTGATGGGGCAATGTGGCAGGCGTTGGCGCACGGCGAACGCCAGTTCCACGCCCGCCGCGCCCGCGCCGATGACGGCAATGCGCAGCGCCTGCTTCTCCGCCAGTTGCAGCACCCGCTCCCACAGCGGAGAGAAGGCCTCGATGGGGCGCAGGAACAGGGCGTTCTCGCGAGCGCCGGGGACGATCTGTTCCAGCCGCTCCCGGTCCATCACGGGGCCGGTGTTGATGCTCAGAATGTCGTAATCCAGCGTCTGGGGCGGTTCGGTGCCAGCCACCGTCAACGTCTTGTGCGCGGCATCGATGTGGGTACCCTTGCCGCGCAGGTAGTTCACGCCACTGGCCTTGAACAGGGCGTCCAGCGCGATGGTGCATTGCGCCAGGCTGTAGTGTCCCGCCACGTAGCCGGGCAGCATGCCCGAGTAGATCTGCTGGGGATAGGGCGCCACCAGCGTGACCTTGAAGGGTAATGGCGCCTTGCGCGCCATCTCGGCCAGCCGCGCCAGCACATGCACGTGGGCATGGCCGGCGCCGAGCAACACCAGATGTTTCATGAACCTGCCCGGGAGTCAGAAAAGGGGTCTATGGTAGCCAACGCACGTCGGCCACGTAGCCCAGGCTGCGCCCGGCCGTGTTGTCGCTGTCCGCGCCGATGGCCACGGCCAGCACCGGCGGCGTGGTGGGACTCTCGCGCCCGAACAAGCGCTGGAAATCCTGAGCGACATTGCGGCGCTGCGAAACCCATTGCCCCAAGGTGCTGGTCGGTCCCTCCAGAACGAGGTAGCGTACCCGTGCCGTGTACGGGTTGTGGCCGCTGGTCCCCGCCGGGTAGCGGCTGTCCCAGAGATAGCACAGCGTGGCGCGCGGCAGATCCTGGCCCGTGGCCGAACCCGCAAGGGACAGCGCTGTGCGCTGCCAGAACGGGATGTCGGCCAGAGGCTGGTCGAACATGACGCAGACCTTGAGCGCAGCGTCGTCCCCGGCCTTGGTGGCAATGTCCGCGCGCTCCAGCGGCTGGTCCAGTCGCCAGCGCCACGCCAGTTCGCCCGGGACACTGCCCTTCCACTCGTGCGCCAGCACGCCGTAGGACTGATCGGTAGTGATCTGCAGGACCGTCTGACTGTCCTGCTGCACCGGCACAAACCGGGTGAGCGGCATGGCGTGCTTGCCCGGCAGGCCGCTCAAGCGCCATGCCGGGTGCAGCGTGCGCGCGTCCGGCAGCGCCAGAGGGGCCAGGGGCTTGGGTGGCGAAGGGGGTGGTGGTGTCTGGGCAAGGACCTGGCCCAGGCCCACTGCCAACCCTGCGGCCACGACGCGCCACACCATCAGCCGCGCTTCCAGGCGTGGTAGCGGGCCACCCACTGCAGCAGCCGGGTCGGCTGGTGCGCACGCTTCCATTCGCCGGCGGCGTACTTGTTGGCCTCGGCCAGCGTCGGGTAGGTGTGGATGGTGCCCAGGATCTTGTTCAGCCCCAGGCCGTGCTTCATGGCGAGCACGTATTCGGCCAGCAGGTCGCCCGCGTGCGTGCCCACGATGGTGACACCCAATATCGTGTCCTTGCCTGGCACGGTCAGCACCTTCACAAAGCCGTGGGCCTCGCTGTCGGCGATGGCGCGGTCCAGGTCGTCCAGGCCGTATTTCGTGACCTCGTGGGCGATGCCCTGTTCCCGTGCCTCCTGCTCGTTCAGCCCCACGCGCGCCACTTCCGGGTCGATGAAGGTGGCCCACGGGATGACCGAGTAGTCGGCCTTGAATTTCTTGAAGTCGCCAAACAGCGCATTCACCGCGGCGTACCAGGCCTGGTGCGCCGCCGTGTGCGTGAACTGGTAGGGCCCCGCCACGTCGCCCGCGGCGAAGATGTTGGGATAGAGCGTTTCCAGGTACTCGTTGGTCTGCACGGTGCGGTTGGCCGGGATGCCCAGCTCCTCCAGGCCGTAGCCCGTCAGCCGCGCCACGCGGCCTACGGCACACAGCAGGGCGTCGAACTCGATGCGCTGCTCCTGTCCCGCGTGCTCGACGACGAGCACCTTGCCCTGGTCGGTCCTTTCGCAGCGCAAGGCCTTGTGGCCGGTCAGCACCCGCACGCCATCGTGTTCCAAAGCGGTCTTGGCCAACGCGGAGATTTCCTCGTCCTCACGGATCATGATGCGCGGCGCCATTTCCACCTGCGTCACCTGAGCGCCCAGCCGGGCAAAGCTCTGCGCCAGTTCGCAACCGATGGGCCCACCCCCGAGCACCACCAGGCGCTGCGGAACCTCGTCCAGCTTGGCGAATTCGTCCCAGAGCGTGTCACTCGTCACGTAGCCCACCTCATCGATGCCCGGCAGGGGCGGCACGAAGGGGCGGGCGCCGGCGGCGATCACGATGGAGCGCGTCGTCAGCAGCTGCTGGCGGCCATCCTGCAGCGTGACCTGCACGCTCCACGGCGTGAGGATCTTGGCGTAACCCTGCAGCACTTCCACGCCCAGGCCGGTGTAGCGCTCGACGCTGTCGTGCGGCTCGATGGCGGCGATCACCGCGTGCACCCGCGCCATCACGGCCCGGAAGCTGAAGGCGGGTGCCGCGTCGCTCAGGCCGTAGCGGGCGCCGTGGCGCATCTGCTGCGCCAGCTTGGCGCTCTTGATCAGCGCCTTGCTCGGCACGCAGCCGTAGTTCAGGCAGTCGCCGCCCATCTTGTGGGCTTCCACCAGCGTCACCTTGGCCTTCACCGCCGCGGCGATGTAGGCCGACACGAGGCCGCCCGCGCCACCGCCAATCACCACCAGGTTGCGATCGAACGACTTGGGCCTGACGTGGTTCCAGCGTGCGTAGACGCGTCGGCACTGCAGCGCGCCCAGCAGCTTCTTGACCACCAGGGGCGTCAAGCCCAACAGTACCAGGGAGCCGAGCAGGGCGGGCGAGAGCACGGACTTGAGCGAGTCGATCCGGGCCAGCTGAGTCCCGGCGTTCACGTACACCGCCGTGCCGGCCAGCATGCCCAACTGGCTGACCCAAAGGAAGGTCCAGGTCTTCATCTGCGTCAGGCCCATGAGCAGATTGAGCACAAAGAAGGGCACGAGCGGCACCAGGCGCAACCCGAACAGGTAGAACGCGCCGTCGCGCGCGATGCCCCGGTTGACCTCGTCCAGCTTCTTGCCGAAGCGGCTTTCCATGCTGTCGCGCAGCAGGTAGCGCGCCGTGAGCATGGCCAGAGTAGCACCCAGCGTGGACGCCACCGAGGCCAGGATCGTGCCCCACACCAGGCCAAAACCCGCACCGGCGGCCAGCGTCATCAGCGTGGCGCCGGGCAGGGAGAGCGCCGTGATGGCCACGTAGGCGGTCACGAATCCCAGCATGATCAAAGCCGGGTGGGCGGCGTACAGCTGGGCGAAATCCTGCTGGCTTTGCTTGAGGTAGGCGAGGTTGAGAAAACGTCCCAGATCGAGGACAAAGAAGGCGGTGACGCCAGCCGCAACGAGCAGCAGCAGGGCCAGTTTCCGTGGATTCATGGGCGGGTACGTCCTGTGGCGGGGAGTGAAGTGGCGGATTGTCCGCCACCTTCAGTCCCCCAGCACGGCGTTTTCTTACACCCAGGGGCTGCGACAGTCGCGAGGGCGACCGGCTCAGCTCAGCAGTGCCTGGGCGAATTCGCGTGCGCTGAAGGTTTCCAGGTCGGCCAACTGCTCACCCACGCCGATGAAGTACACCGGCACCGGCCGCTCCTGGGCAATGGCCGCCAGCACGCCGCCCTTGGCCGTGCCGTCCAGCTTGGTCACGATCAGGCCGGTGAGCTGCAGGGCATCGTCGAAGGCCTTGACCTGCGCCAGCGCGTTCTGACCGGTGTTGCCGTCGATCACCAGCAGTACCTCGTGCGGGGCGCTGGGCTCGGCCTTGGTCACCACGCGGCGGATCTTTTTCAGCTCCTCCATCAGGTGCAATTGCGTGGGCAGGCGCCCGGCGGTGTCCACCAGCACCACGTCCTTGCCGCGGGCCTTGCCGGCACTGACCGCGTCAAAGGCCACGGCCGCCGGGTCGCCGCCCGCCTGGCTGATGATCTCCACGGTGTTGCGATCGGCCCAGACGCCGAGCTGTTCGCGTGCCGCGGCGCGAAACGTGTCGGCCGCCGCCAGCAGCACCGTGGCGCCTTCGTCGGACAAATGGCGCGTGAGCTTGCCGATGGACGTGGTCTTGCCCGCGCCGTTCACGCCCGTCACCATGATCACCGTGGGCACGCCGGCATCGGCCTGCGCGCCAATGACCAGGGGCTTTTCCAGCGGGGCCAGCAGCTCGGCCAGGGCCTGGGCCAGCAGGCCCTTGACGGCCGCAGGGTCGGTGGTCTTGGTCTCCTTCACCAGTCGCTTGAGTTCGTCGAGCAGGTGCTGCGTGGCCTTCACGCCGGTGTCGGCCATGAGCAGCGCGGACTCCAGCTCCTCGTACAGCGCGTCGTCGATCTGAGTGCCGGTGAACACGCTGGCGATGCTGGAGCTGGTCTTGCGCAGGCCCGCCTTGAGCCGGCCCAGCCAGGAGCTGCGTGCCGCCAATGGGGCTGTGGATGGCGTGGCAGGTGCCGCCTCAGGCGTGACGCTGACCGGGGTCGCGGGGGGCGCCGGCTGCGCTGCGGGGGGCGTAACGGCGGGCTGGGGTTTTTTCTTGAAAAAGCTGAACATGGGGGGCGTTCTTAGAATCTCCTCATTCTATGAAACCGCTCATGCCCGTATCGCCCGCCCGCGGCGGAGTCCCACTGTGAAAGAAACCCCTGCAAAAACGCCCTCGCGCCCGGCGCGTGCCACGGCTGGCGAAGTACGCCTCATTGGCGGCCAATGGAAGCGCACCAAGCTGCGCGTGCCCGATCTGCCGGGCCTGCGCCCCACGCCAGACCGGGTGCGCGAAACTCTGTTCAACTGGCTGGGCCAGGACCTGACGGGCTGGCGCTGCCTCGATGCCTTTGCCGGCACTGGCGCCCTGGGGCTGGAGGCTGCCTCGCGCGGCGCGATGCACGTGCTGCTGTGCGAGTTGCAGCCCGCCCTGGTGGCTCAGTTGCAGCGTTTGCAGGCGCAACTGGGCGCTGGCAATGTCGTGGTGCGCCGCGGGGATGGCATCGCCGCGCTCCGGGGGCAGGCGTCGCACAGCCTCGACCTGGTGCTGCTGGACCCGCCCTTTGACGCGGGCCTGTTCGAGTCGGCGCTGCATGCGGCCGCGTCGGCCTTGGCCCCCTCGGGCTACGTCTATCTGGAAGCGCCCGAGGCCTGGAGCGACGAAGCCCTGGCCGACTATGGCCTCACGTGCCACCGCCACCTGAAGGCCGGCGCCGTGCACGCACACTTGCTGCGTCTGGCTGAGCGAGCGCGGGCACAGACTGCATAATCCGCCGCAGTCTCCCCTGCCCCGATCGGGCCCACCCTGAGTGAAAGTCGTTCCATGGTCCATCCCGTCATCGCCATCTACCCCGGCACCTTTGACCCCATGACACTGGGCCATGAAGACGTGGTGCGCCGCGCCACGCAACTGTTCGACAAGGTGATCGTGGCCGTGGCCGCCGGCCACCACAAGCGCGCCATGTTCTCGCTGGAGGAGCGCATGGACATGGCCCGCGAGGTCACGCGCGCCTATCCGCAGGTGGAGGTGGAGAGCTTTACGGGGTTGCTGCGCGACTTTGTCGTGGCGCGCGGCGGCAAGGCCATGGTGCGCGGGCTGCGCGCCGTGACCGACTTTGATTACGAGTTCCAGTTGGCGGGCATGAACCGCAGCCTCATGCCCAATGTGGAAACCGTGTTTCTCACACCCAGCGACAAGTTCCAGTTCATTTCCAGCACCTTCGTGCGCGAGATTGCCATGCTCGGTGGCGAGGTGGACAAGTTCGTGTCGCCTCCGGTGCAGCAGCGTCTGATGAACAAGGTGCGCGGCGCGTAGTTGTGGGCCCCCACGCTGGCCACTGCGTGTGCTGCGCTGCCCCCCGAGGGGGTACAGCCTTACTTGGGGCGGCCCGGCGCGGCGGCTGACCCCGTGGCCCCCACGAGGGGCTCAGCCCGTCATTCTGCCTTGAACAGGGCGGCCACGCGCCGCTTGGGCTTGATGTTGGCCGAAATGCGCGCGGACGTAGGCGACTTGGCGGCCGCTTCCCAGGCCGGCGCGGCCTCGGTGCTGGGCGGCTGGTAAGGTTGGTCGAAGAAGGGATCGCGGGGCGCAGGCGCAGCGCTGCGGCTGGACTCGCGACGGCGCTCCGGTGGGGCACCACGTGCATCGCGCGAACGACCGCGACCTTCGTCTTCGTCGCCGCCGTGCGAATACAGGCGACGGCCGTCGTTGATCCGACCCTGGCGTCGGATGTCGGGCAGGTTCTCGGGGAATTCGATCGCCTCGAGCTCGATCTTCTGCTTGATGAGTCTCTCGATATCGCTCACCAGGCGTGCGTCGCTCGAAGCCACAAAACTCACGGCCAGCCCTGAAGCTCCGGCGCGACCGGTGCGGCCGATGCGGTGCACGTAGTCCTCGGCATTGAACGGAACGTCGAAATTGAAAACCGCCGGTACGTCCTTGATGTCCAAGCCGCGCGCGGCCACGTCGGTGCACACGAGCAGGTCCACTTCGCCCTTCTTGAAAGCATCCAGCGCCTTGAGGCGTTCATCCTGGCTCTTGTCACCGTGCAGGGCCGTGGTTTTCAGTCCTTCGCGTTCCAGCGAACGTGCCAGCCGGGCGCAACCCAGCTTGCTGTTGACGAACACGAATGCCTGCTTGATGCCGCGCTGGCGCAGCACCTCGTGCAGGGCGTGACGCTTGTCGTCCGCGCCCACGCTGTAGAAATGCTGCTCCACCGTGGAGGCCGTGGCGTTGGAGCGCGCCACTTCGATCGTCACCGGGTCCTGCAGGTAACTGGCGGCCAGACGCTTGATCTCGGGCGAGAACGTGGCGGAAAACAGCAGCGTGGTGCGCTGCTTGGGCAAATAGGAGAGGATGCGCTGCAAATCCGGCAGGAAGCCGATGTCCAGCATGCGGTCGGCCTCGTCCAGCACCACGTACTCCACCTGATTGAGCACGGCATTCTTGGCCTCAATGTGGTCCAGCAGCCGTCCGGGGGTGGCCACCAGCACCTCGACGCCCTTTTTCAGTTCCAGCGTCTGCGGCTTCATGTCCATGCCACCGAACACCACGGCGCTGCGCAGCTCGGTGTACTTGGCGTAAAGCTTGACCTGCTGTGCCACCTGATCGGCCAGCTCGCGCGTGGGCAGCAGCACCAGGGCGCGCACCGGGTGCCGCGCGGGAGAAGTGGAAGCGTTTTCGTGCTTGAGCAGGCGTTGCAGCAGAGGCAACGAAAACGCGGCCGTCTTGCCGGTGCCGGTCTGGGCGGCACCCATCACGTCGCGCCCCTGCAGCACCACGGGAATGGCCTGCTCCTGGATGGGCGTCATGGATTCGTAGCCCATGTCGGCCACGGCGCGTGCCAGCGGATCGGCCAGCGAAAGCTTGGAAAAAGAGGAACTCATGAACGCGCTATTGTCGCATCTTGGCGAAATGGCCCGCCGAACCATCAATGGAGGGCACTGGGGGAGCTTCCGTCTGACGATATCGCGACATTCAGTCCGCGATCTGCAGACATCCCCGTCCCCGTCGTTTGGCCAGATAGAGGCCATTGTCCGCGCGCACCATGAAACGTGTCAGCGAGTCATCATCCGGGCGAAGCATGGCCAGTCCGGCGCTGTAGTCGACCGCGAGTTTGGGGTGTCTTCGGCCCGCCTCATGCAGGGCTTGCCGGAAACGCTGCTCGAACAGCACGGCCGCGGACTGGTCGGTTTGGGGAAGCAGCAAGGCGAACTCCTCGCCGCCGATGCGTGCCACCAGGTCGCTGCTGCGCCGATTGTGCTTGGCCACGTCCCCGAACATCTTCAGCACCAGATCCCCCACCTCGTGGCCCTGTGTGTCGTTGATGCGTTTGAAGTGGTCCAGGTCAAGCATGAGCAGCGCCAGCGGCGTGCCATGCCGTTTGGCCTGATCGAACAGCACGAGCGCGCGCTCGTTCCATGCGTGGCGATTGGGCAGGGCGGTCAGGCTGTCGGTGCCTGCCTGCTCGCGCAACTGGGCTTCGGCCTCCTCCCGCCACGCCACGAGGATGGCCAGATTGCCCAGGACCAGGGTCACATTGGCCGCCAGCATCGCCATGATGTTCACGGGATGCGGTGTCAGGAAGTGGGGGTACAGGTCTGTCATGAAGGCCCCCATCACGCCGCGTGCCGCGGTGAAGGTGGCCATCGTCAGGATGCAGCCAAGCAGCACCCAGCGCCAGCTTCCGCCAAGACGGGACGTCGGGCGCAAGGTGGCAAAGGCCAGGATCAGTGCCTGTAGCGCGATCAGTCCATTGGACCAGCCCACCCGCAGGGCGTAGCTCTGGAAGGTCAACGCATAGCCGATGGGGGTGAGCACGACGATGGCGCGCAGCAGCGAACTGCCGTGCCTGGGCCCCAACCAGGCTTCCAGGGCCTTGAACAGCAGCCATTGGCTTGCGCTCAAGCAGGCCATGGAGATCGTGGACAAGACCAAGTCCACCCATCCTGGCGCTACCACGGTGGACACGATAAGCGCGACCCAGCCGATGCCCTGCACGATGAACGACAGACGAGCCCGGGCTGCGGCCACGCTGAGTTGGTGCCCCATGATGAAAGGCAGGGTCAACGCCATCAACATCACGTTGGTGGCGTTGATCACGAGCAGGGTGTGGATGTCCAATATCATGGTGGCAGGGGCGGGATCTTGGCCCGAACTCGCACGAAAACGGGCCCAATGTGTAGCATCGAGAAAAAGGACGTGGTCACGGGGCCGCCATCGCTGAGTAGTTAGCCGATTTTGCACGAGACGCCGCGTTTGTGCGTGGACCGTCGAGAATGACCTTATGACCGACCTCATACTGATTCGCCACGGCGAGACCGACTGGAACCGCGAACTGCGCTTCCAGGGCCATCTGGACGTGCCGCTGAACGACATGGGGCACGAACAGGCCCGTCGCCTGGGTGCGCGCCTCGCAGGTGAGGCGGTGCAGCACCTGGTTTGCAGCGACCTGCTGCGCACGCGCCAGACCGCGCAGCCCGTGGTGGCGCAACTCGCGGGGCAACTGGCGCCTTCCTTTGCCCTGGAGTCGGCGCTGTACGCCTCGCTGCGCGAGCGCAACTTCGGCATTGCCGAGGGCTTGAGCGCACACGACATGCAGCAGCAGCTCCCGCAGGCCTGGGCGCAGTGGCTGCAGTTCGACGCTGACCACGCCTTTGACGAAGGTGAGAGCACACGCCAGTTTCATGCCCGCGTCATGGGGGCTGTGGCGCGCTTGGCCCAAGCATACCCCGGGCAGACCGTGGTCGTGGTCACGCACGGCGGCGTGCTGGACATGATCTACCGCACCGCGCGTGCCCTGCCCCTGAGCGGCCCGCGCCCCACCGAAATCCCGAACGCCGGGGTCAACCGCGTGCGCTTGCAGGGTGAGGCGGTGGAAATCGTGGACTGGGCCGATACCCGGCACCTGCAGGACCTGCCGCCACAACCGCGCTACGACCAAGCGCGACACTGGAAACCGAAGCCGGCACTGCCAGAGTGAGGCCCGCAGGGCAACGCCAGCGACCAGCCCACCACGCTGGTGACTGGGTGTGCAGTGCCGACGCTAGGCGTTTGGCGCCGCCGGCCAGGGCCGCAGCGGCCCGCGCAGGATTTCAAACGCGCGTGACACCTGCAGCACGCCCAGGTCGTCAAAGCGGTGTCCGGCGATCTGCAATCCGATGGGCAGGCCCGCGTCGGTGAAGCCGCAATTGATGGACGCGGCCGGCTGCTCCGACATGTTCCAGGGCACGGTGAAGGCGATGTGCTCCAGCGGACGCAGCGGGTCGTTGGTGGGGGCGGGCAGTTCGGCCGCGAAGGCGGTGTTGGGCGCCGTGGGCGACAGCACGTAGTCGTACGGGGCGCTGGCGCGCACCGTGGCCACGCGCGTGGCGTGGAACTGGCTGAACGCCCGGAAGGTGTCGGGGCCGCTCATGCGGGCCGCACTGTCGGCCCAGGCCTGGATGAAGGGCAGCACCCTGGCACGGCGCTCGGGTGGCAGCGCGGCCAGATCGACGAAGGAGCGCATGCGCCAGGCGTGGTCCATGCCGTCGAGCATTTCGCGCGTGAGGAAGGGGTCCATCAGTTCCACCATGGCACCCGCCTGTTCCAGCAGGTGGGCCGCGTGTTGCACGGCCTCCAACACGTCGTGCTGCACCGGCAGGCCACAACCGGCATCCAGCAGCAGGCCGAACTTCAGGCCCCGCAGCCGCTCGGTGCCGCGCTCCACATGGCTCCAGTCGATGGCCTGGTACGGCAGGCTCATGCTGTCGCGCGGGTCGGGCCGCGACAACACCTGCATCATCAGCGCCGCATCGCCCACGTGGCGCGTCATGGGGCCGGCGGCGCGCCCGATGTAGGGCGGGTCGATGGGCACGCGCCCCAGGCTGGGCTTGAGGCTGTAGATGCCGCACCAGCTTGCCGGCAGCCGCAGCGAGCCGCCGATGTCCGTGCCGATGTGCAGCGGCCCGTAGCCCGCCGCCGCGGCCGCGCCACCCCCGGCACTGGAGCCGCCCGGGGTCTTGCTCAGGTCCCAGGGGTTGCGCGCCAGGGCGTGAAAGCTGGACAGCCCCGAGGACAGCATGCCGTAGTCGGGCATGGTCGTCTTGCACAGCAGCACGGCGCCGTGCTCGCGCAGCCGGGCCGCGGGCGGCGCGTCCGTGGCGGCAGGTGCCAGGTCCGAGGCCGCCGTGCCCAGGGGCGTGGGGTCGCCGGCGGTGGCGATGTTTTCCTTGATGGTCACTGGCACGCCGTCGAGCAGGCCACCGGGGGCATTGCGCTGCCAGCGCGCCTCGGAGGCGCGGGCCTGCTCCAGCACCAGCTCCGGGCGCAACAGGTAGGTGGCGTGCAGGTGGGGCTCCCAGCGCTCGATGTGCGCCAGCACCGCCTGCGTGACCTCCACCGGCGACAGCTTGTGGCGCCGGTAGGCGGCAATCAACTCCTGGGCGGACCAGTCGTGCAAGGGGATCTGCGGCATGGCCCTGGCCCTACCAGGACAGGGCGGACAGATCGTTCACGAACAGCGGCATGTCCTTCCACAAGCCCTTGAGGTTCTTGTTGGCCACGGTGATCCACTGCGGCTGGAACAGGAAGGCGTGCACGGCGTCGTTGGCGATCAGGCGTTGTGCCTCGCCCAGCAACCGGGCGCGGTCGGCCGTGCGGGCCGCGTTCTGGATCTTGTTGAACAGCTCGTTGAACTGGGGCGACTCGTAGCCCCAGTAGTAGCCGGGCTTGGCGAAGTTGCCCAGGTCGAACGGCTCCACGTGCGAGATGATGGTCAGGTCGTAGGCCTTGTGGGTGTAGGTGCCGCTGAGCCACTGCGCCCATTCCACGTTCTGCAGTTTGGCGGTGATGCCGACCTTGGCCAGTTGCGCGGCAATCACCTCGCCGCCCTGGCGCGCATAGGGCGCGGGTGGCAGGGTCAACGTGAGTTCCAGCGGCGTCTTCACGCCCGCGTCGGCCAGCAGCTTCTTGGCCTTCGCGATGTCGAACGGGTTGATGCCCGTGGTGTCCACATAGCCCAGGGCGCCCGGCACGTAGTGGCTGCCGATGGGCACGCCAAAGCCATCCACCGCGCCTTCGATCACGGCCTTGCGGTCGATTGCCGCGGCAATGGCCCGGCGCACGCGCACATCGTCCAGCGGCTTCTTCTTGTTGTTGATGGCCAGGATGGTCTTGGCGCGCGAGCCGCTGATGACGACCTGGAACTTCGGGTTGTTCCTAAACTGGCCCAGCGAACGCGCCGCCGCCACGCGCGGGAAGGCGTCAACGTCGCCGGCCAGCAGCGCGGCGACCTGCGCCGCCGGGTCGCTGATGAAGCGGAAGCTGGCTTTCTTGAGCTTGATGGCGGCGGCGTTGCGGTAGCCGTCCCAGCGTGCGAGCGTGACGGACGACCCCTTGGCCCACTTCTCCAGCCGGTACGGCCCGGTGCCCACGGGTTGGGTGGAGTTGCTGGCGGCACTCTTGGGCTCGACGATGATGGCCGTGGCCTGCCCCATGAGGAACAGGAAGTCCGGGTCCAGCGTCTTGTTCAGGATGACCACCGTGTGCTCGTCGATGGCGGCCACGCTTTCCATGTTGGAGAAGGTGCGCTTGTCCTTGTTTGTGCTCTTGTCGCCGGCGGCGCGTTCAAACGAGAACTTCACCGCCTGGGCATTGCAGGGCTCGCCGTTCTGGAACTTAACCCCCCGGCGCAGCCTGAAGGTGTAGGTCTTCAGGTCGGGCGACACTTCCCAGCTCTCGGCCAGCAGGGGCGACACCGAGCCGTCGGCATTGATCTTGGTGAGCGTCTCGAACACGTTGTAGAGCACGATCTCGGCGATGGCCGAGGCCGCGCCCGCCGTGGGGTCCAGCCCCGGCGGCTCCAGCGTCATGGCCAGCACCACGCTGTCCTTGCGGCCCTGGGCCTGCGCCACCTGCGGCAGGGTCAGCGCCAGCCCCATGGCGGCGCAGCTGCCCAATACGTTGCGTCGTTGCATCATGAATTCCCTTTCCAATCAGTCCAAATTGCCCATGGGCGGATTCTTACACCGGGGTAGTTTGCAGGCGAAACGCCGGCAGGCGCTGCCCCACCAGCCGTCCGCGCGCGTTGCGGATGTCCTGCGCTCGCCAGGGCGCCAGCGCCTCGCGCTGCGCGTCGTCCAGCCAGCCCAGTTGTTCCAGCACCTCCACCGTGGCGGCAAACAGCGCGGGCTTGCTGGCGTCGCTGACCTTCAGCGCAAAGGCCTCGCCCCGGCTCTTGCTGCCCACCACCTGCACGCCGTCGGCGCCGATCTTGCTCACCCAGTCGCCGCGCCCGGCCTGCATCAGCGCCAGGTCGTTGCGCCCCGTACCCGAGACCAGTTCCGGATGCGTGGTCATGGCCTCGCTCAGAAGCGCAAAACTCGCGCCGAATTCGCTGTCACGCGCACCGCTGGCCAGGCGCGCATAGCCGCGCGCCAGGTGCGCCAGCGGCAGGGCATAGTTGGGGGCGGAGCAGCCGTCGATGCCCATCTTCAGCTCGTCCGGCGTCAGGCCCACGGCCCGTGCCACGTCGCGCCGGATGGCTTGCTGCAGGGGGTGCATGGGATCGATGTAATCCTCCAGGCTCAGGCCGTGCTGCACGCAATAGGCCACGAAGCCCGCGTGCTTGCCGCTGCAGTTGTGGTGGCGCTCGTCGTAGCGCAGGTCCGGCGGCGGCGCCCTGTCCAGGTGGGTGAAGATGCCCGGCACGTGGCAGCCGCACTGGAGCACGTGGTAGTCCTGGCCGGCCTTGGCCAGCAGGGACTCCGTCTGCGCCACGTGCATGTCCTCGCCGTTGTGGCTGGCGCACAGCATGGCCAGTTGCTCGGAGGCCAGGCCGAAGTGCCGCGCGCCGCCGCCTTCCATGAGGGGCAGGGCCTGCAGCGCCTTGAGCGTGGAGCGCGAAAAGCATGTCCAGTACGGGTCACCCACGTGGGCCAGCAGGCGGCCCTGGGCATTGACCACGGCGACGGCGCCAAAGTGCTGGCATTCCAGGGTGCCACCCCGGCTCAGTTCGATCAGGGGAACAAAGTGCATGGGCGGCATTGTGGAGCAACTTGGCGCGTGCCGATACGAAGGTCAATCTGACCTGCTAAGCTGCCAGTCCCATGTCTTGACTGGAGCAGCACAATGCCTGGCTTGTTACCCCACGTGGACCCCGATGGGTTGCTGGAATTCTCGGTGGTGTACACCGACCGCGCGCTCAACCACATGTCGCAACGCTTTCAGGGCGTGATGCGCGACATCTCCGCCACCTTGAAGGACGTGTACCACGCCCGCAGTGCCGTGGTGGTGCCCGGCAGCGGCACCTTCGGCATGGAGGCCGTGGCGCGCCAGTTCGCCACCGGCCAGAAAGTGCTGGTGCTGCGCAACGGCTGGTTCAGCTACCGTTGGAGCCAGATCTTCGACATGGGCCGCATCCCCGCCGAGACCGTGGTGCTCAAGGCAGGGCGTGCCACGTCGGGCGCGCAGCAGCCCTTTGCCCCCGCGCCCATCGACGAAGTGGTCGCGGCCATCGCGCAGCAGCAGAGCGCCGTGGTGTTTGCGCCGCACGTGGAAACCGCCAGCGGCATCCTGCTGCCCGACGGCTACCTGCGCGCCGTGGCCGATGCCGTGCACGCCCACGGCGGCCTGTTCGTGCTGGACTGCATCGCCTCGGGCGCGCTGTGGGTGGACATGCAGGCCCTGGGGGTGGACGTGTTGGTGAGCGCGCCGCAAAAGGGTTGGAGCAGCACCCCGTGCTGCGCCCTGGTGATGCTGGGCGAACGTGCCCGCGAGGCCATCGAGCACACCACGAGCAGCAGCTTTGCCTGCGACCTGCGCAAGTGGCTGCAGATCATGGAAAGCTACGAGAGCGGCGCCCACATGTACCACGCCACCCTACCCACCGATGCGCTCACGCAGTTGCGCGACACCATGCTCGAAACCCGCGACTGGGGCTTTGACCAGGCCCGCGCCGCGCAGCAAGCGCTGGGTACTCAGGTGCGCGCCCTGCTGGAGCGCAAGGGCTTTCCCAGCGTGGCCGCGCCGGGCTTTCAGGCGCCGGGCGTGGTCGTGAGTTACACCACGGACGCGGACATCCAGTCGGGCAAGAAGTTTTTGGCGCTGGGCCTGCAGACCGCGTCCGGCGTGCCCTTGCAGTGCGACGAGGGCGCCGACTTCCGCAGTTTTCGCGTGGGGCTGTTCGGGCTGGAAAAGCTGCGCCACGTGGAGCGCACCGTGCAGCACCTGGAACAGGCCTTGAATCAGATCGGATAAGGACGGACATGCAGGATCAGGACATCGCCCTCGCGCAGCAGGCCCTGCGCCACGCCAGCCACCAAGCGGACTGGGCGGCCGTGCGCTACTCCAGCGAGGCCACCACGATGCGCACGGTGCGCAACGACCGACCCGAAAAAAACGACACCACGCTGGACGTGGGTGCCATGTGCGAAGTGCTGGTGGACGGGCACTTTGGCTATGCCGCCACCGCCGACCTCAGCGCCCAGGGGCTGCAGCACGCGTTTGACCGTGCCTTGGCCACCACCCGCGCCACCAGCGCGCACAAAGTACACGCCTTCACCGCGGCGCAACGGCCGAGCGTGCAGGGCCGCTACCAGAGCCCGCGCACCAAGGCGCTGGACGCCACGTCCCTGGGCGAGATCACCGACTGCCTGCTGGCCGCCAGCCGCGCCATGGCGGGCGACGCGTTGCTGGTCAACCGCAGCGCCCGCGCCATGACCATCCAGACGCAACTGGCCTACCTGTCCACGAGCGGCGCCGACATCCGCCAGGACTTCGACATGGTGAACGTGGACCTGAGCGCCACCGCCGCGCAGGGCGTGGAGTCGCAGACGCGCTCCTGGTCGCACACCGGCCAGTTTGGCGGCGAGGCCTTCGACCGCACGGTCTGGGTGCAGGAGGCGCAGCGCGTGGCGCGCGAGGCGCTGGAACTGCTGCACGCGCCCAACTGCCCCAGTGGCAGCATGGACCTGTTGCTCCTGCCCGACCAGATGATGCTGCAGATCCACGAGTCCATCGGCCACCCGCTGGAGCTGGACCGCATCCTGGGCGACGAGCGCAACTACGCCGGCTGGAGCTTTGTGCAGCCCGCCGACTTTGGCACGCTGCGCTACGGCTCGGCACTGATGAACGTGAGCTTCGACCCCACGCTGACGCACGAATTCGCCAGCTACGCCTTTGACGACGGCGGCACGCCCGCCCGCCGCGAACTGCTGATCGAAAACGGCGTGCTGCGACGCGGCCTGGGCTCGCTGGAGTCGCAACAGCGCAGCGGGCTGCCGGGCGTGGCGAACTTTCGTTCCGCGTCCTGGAACCGCGCCCCCATCGACCGCATGGCCAACCTCAACCTGGAGCCGGGCGCATCCTCGCTGGACGAGCTGATCGCCCAGGTGGAATACGGCGTGCTCATGACCACCAACCGTTCCTGGTCCATCGACGACTACCGCAACAAGTTCCAGTTTGGCTGCGAGCGCGGGCAGATCATCCGCAACGGCCAGTTGGCGGAGGTGGTGCGCAACCCCAACTACCGGGGCGTGACGGTGGACTTCTGGAACCGCCTGATCGGCGTGGGCCGCGATCGGGTGGCCAACGGCACACCGTACTGCGGCAAAGGTGAGCCCAGCCAGGTGATCCGCGTGGGTCATGCCTCGCCACCGGGACTGTTCCGGGGTGTGCAGGTGTTTGGGGGGCAAGCATGAGCGCGAGCATGAGCGCAAGTGAATTCATGAGCGAGGTGCGCCAGCACTTCAACGCCGTGGCCAGCCACGTGCTGGGCCAGTTGCAGGGCGACGAGCAGGCCACGCTCAACCTCAAGGCCGAGGACACGCTGTACCTGCGCTTCAACGGCAACCGCGTGCGCCAGAACACGGACGTGCGGCAAAGCGTGGTGAGCTTCATCTTTCAAGCGCAGGGGCGCACCGTGGAGCAGTCGCGCACCCTGTGCGGCCAGGTGGCGGCCGACTGCGCCGCGCTGGACCACCTGCTGCAGGCCTGCCGCGCCGAAGTGGCCGTGCTCGCGCCCGACCCCAACCAGGTGCCCGTGGTCAACAATGGCAGCAGCGCCGAGGAGTTTTTGGGCGCCCTGCTCGCGCCGCACGAGGTGGTGCAGGCCGTGGTGGGCCCGGCCCAGGGCTGCGATCTGGCGGGGCTGTATGCCGGCGGCGTGGTCATCCGCGCCAACCGCAATTCGGCCGGGCAGGACCACTGGTTTGCCACGGAAACCTTCTTCCTCGACTACTCCCTGTACGACGGTCCGCGGGCGGCCAAGGGCGGCTATGCCGGCGCCCGCTGGAACGCGCAGGAGTGGGCCGCGAACCTGGCGCGCACCCAGGCCAGCCTGGAGCTGCTCAAGCGCCCCAAGGTGGACGTCAAGCCCGGACAGTACCGCACCTACCTCGCGCCGCGCGCCTTGGCCGAACTGGTGGGCATCATGGGCTGGAACGCCTTGTCCGCCGCGGCCTGGAAGCAGGGCCGCTGCCCCTTCAAGAAGCTGGCCGAGAAAGAGGCGCTACTGTCGCCCCTGCTGAGCCTGGGCGAGAACTTTGCCCTGGGCCTGAGTCCGCGCTTCAACAGCCTGGGCGAGGTCAGCGCGGCCAGCGTGCCGCTGATCGCGCAGGGCGAACTGCAGACCCTGCTGGTGAGCTCGCGCACCGCCAAGGAATACGGCCTGGGCGGCAACGCCGCGGACGAGGGCGAATCGCCCCGCGCGTTGGACGTGGCTCCTGGCACGCTGGCGCAGGCGGACGTGCTGCAGGCCCTGGGCACGGGCCTGTACCTGTCCAACCTGCACTACCTGAACTGGAGCGACCCCGTGTCCGCGCGCGTGACCGGCATGACGCGCTACGCCTGCTTCTGGGTGGAAAACGGCGCCATCGTCGGCCCCATCCACGACCTGCGCTGGGACGAAAGCCTGTTCGACGCCCTGGGCGACAAGCTGCTGGCCCTCACGCAGGAGACCGAAATCGACCCGGCGGTGGACACCTACTACGCCCGTGCGCTGGGCGGCACCCGTGTGCCGGGGGCGCTTATCGAAGGGTTTACCTTCACGCTCTGAGACGCACCACGTTATTCAGCGAGCGGGGGCGTCGGTCATCTCGCGCCAGGGCAGCAGGGCCAGCCGTGCCAGCAGCAGCGCGCCCATGGGGGGCACGGCCAGCAGCACGATCTCCATCACCGCCTTGAACTGCCCCTTGCCCAGCGCCGGGGCCAGCCACGCGTCCATCGGGTCCACATAGTTGCGCACATGCATGGCCAGCAGCAACACGGCCATGGGTGTGGTCCAGCGGCGCAGCGCACCGGCAGCGCTGCCCAGCACCGCGCGCCCCGCCAGCAAAAACAGGGCCGAACCCACGAACATCACCGTGAAGAAGGTGCCCGCCACCGGCGCCATGGCGCCCAGCGCGCCCGGATTCAGGCGGAACGGCAGCCACGCCACGCACAACAGCGCCAGCACCGCCGCCACGCTGCGCGCGCGCGTGGGCGCCGCATCGTCCGTGTGCGAGGCGTCCGAGGCCCGCTTGCCCGTCATGAAGGGCAGCAGCGCCAGGCAGACCAGGCCCAGCACCGCGTCCACCAGCATGGTGCGCGGATAGCCCCAGGCCTCGATGGCAACACCCTGCCAGGTGGCCGAGTAGGCGATGGCCAGGTTCATCAGCGCCATGTAGGCCGTGAACTGCGTGGCCGCCACGGCCGGGTTGGTCACGTCCATGAAGATGGCCGAGCGCGCCCCGTACATCAGGCCGTTGAACACCGCGTAGGTGAGCGTGGCGATCCAGAACGCGGTGAGCAGCGCCGCGGGCACCTGCGGGCGCGCCGCCCCTGCGGCCTGGCTCACCGGCATGATCCAGTTGTAGTGCGTGAGCACGTTCATCAGGTACAGCACCGGCAGGCTCATGAGCGCGATGTACACGAGCAGTGTGCGCCGGCGGCCCAGGCGGTCCGACCAGATGCCGCCCAGCACGCAGAACACCGCGAGAATCACGCCGGTCCACACATTGAGCCAGGCCACCTCGTCGTCGTTCATGCCCAGGTCCACCGCCAGATTGGACTGCAGCGCCAGCCCCAGGCACATGGCGCCACCGGGCAGCAGGGCGAAGAACAGGCCGCTGAAGGCCCCGCGCGAACCCAGGAAGGAGCGGAACGACAGCGTGGCAAAGCTGCTCATCTCGGCGGCCACGGCCCGCAGCCGCGAACCCAGCACCACGGCGCGCGCCTCGCCCGGCAGCTCGCGCATGGGCAGCACCACCAGCACCGTCACCAGCAGGATGCACGCTGCCACGAAGAAGAAGGTGGGCTGGAACCCCACGTACCCCGCCAGAAACAGCGCGCCGCTGCCGCCCACCAACTGGCCGATGGAGGCCCCGGCGAACATCATGCCGTTGGCCACGCCGCGCTCGCTTTCCTGCAGCGTGTTGCACGCCAGCGCGTCAATCGCCACGTCTTGCATCGCGCCAAAGCTGTTGTGCACCAGCAGGATGAGCGTGAACAGGCCCAGTTGCCGTGGCAGGTCCAGCATCACCGTGGCCAGCAGCGTGGCCGTCATCAGCAACTGCGTCAGCAAGATCCAGCCGCGCCGGTGCCCGAAACGCTCGGAGCGGAACACGTCGATCATCGGCCCATACGCCCACTTGAACGCCCAGGGCAGGTAGAACGAGCCCACGAAGGCGCCAATCTCCGCCGCCCCCACGTCCTGCCGCCGCAACTGCGTGGCCACGGCCGTGGCCGCAAACCCCAGCGGAATGCCCTCGGTGACATACAGGGCAAAGAACGCGATCAATCGGCCACGGGCGGTGGCAAGCAGGTTGGGCAGGCGCATGGTGGTGTGGGGGTGTTGTTTGGGCGGCAGCTTAGCAAACAAATTTCAACGTTTATGATTTGAAACTGCCTTGGTGCATCCATGACGACCTGAACGGGTGTCAACCCACACGCCTGTGCGCACCACAACATCCAGCCCAGGAACGACAAAAGCCGATGCCCATCAAGAAGTCCGATCTCTATTCCAAGCTCTGGGCCAGCTGCGACGAACTGCGCGGCGGCATGGATGCCAGCCAGTACAAGGACTACGTGCTGGTGCTGCTGTTCATCAAGTACATCAGCGACAAGTACGCCGGCCAGCCCTTCGCCCCCATCCAGATTCCGCCAGGCGCCAGCTTCGCCGACATGGTGGCGCTCAAGGGCAAGAGCGACATTGGCGACCAGATCAACAAGCGCATCGTCCGCCCGCTGGAAGAAGCCAACCGCCTGCGCATCAAGGCCGACTTCAACGACGACGCACTGCTGGGCCAGGGCAAGGAAAAGGTCGACAAGCTGACCAACCTGATCGGCATCTTCGAATCGAAGGACCTGGACTTCTCGAAGCACCGCGCCGATGGCGACGACATCCTGGGTGACGCCTACGAGTACCTGATGCGCCACTTCGCCACCGAAAGTGGCAAGAGCAAGGGCCAGTTCTACACACCGGCTGAGGTCAGCCGCATCATGGCCCAGGTGCTGGGCATCGCCCAGGCCAAGACCAGCCCCGACACCACGGTGTACGACCCGACCTGCGGCTCGGGCTCGCTGCTGCTGAAGGTGGCTGAAGCAGCGCCCACGCCGGTCAGCGTCTACGGCCAGGAAAAGGAAGAGGTCACCAGCGGTTTGGCTCGAATGAACATGATCCTGCACCACAACCCCGGTGCCGTGATCGAGCAGGGCAACACGCTGGCCGACCCCAAGTTCCTGGAGGCCATCGGTGGGGTTCCGCAGCTCAAGACCTTCGACTACGTGGTGGCCAATCCGCCGTTCTCCGACAAGCGCTGGAGCAACGGCCTGGTGGGTGACGCGTACAAGCGCTTCGAGGGCTTCGGCACGCCGCCCGACAAGCAGGGCGATTACGCCTACCTGCTGCACATCATCCGCTCGCTCAAGAGCACGGGCCGGGCCGCGTGCATCCTGCCGCACGGCGTGCTGTTCCGCGGCAATGCCGAAGCTGAAATCCGCAAGAGCCTGGTGCGGCGCGGCCTCATACAGGCCATCATCGGCCTGCCGGCCAACCTGTTCTACGGCACCGGCATACCGGCCTGCATCCTGGTCATCGACAAGGCCGGTGCGGCGGCCCGCAAGGGCATCTTCATGATCGACGCCGCGCAAGGCTTCATGAAAGACGGCCCCAAGAACCGGCTGCGCGAGCGCGACATCCACCGCATCGTGGACAGCTTCAACACCCAAAGCAACAGTGACCCGCGCTACGCCCGCATGGTGGGACTGGACGAAATCGAAAAGAACGACTTCAACCTCAACCTGCCGCGCTACATCGACAGCAGCACGCCAGAAGACCAGCAGGACATCGACGCCCACCTGAATGGCGGCATCCCCGAGGCGGACGCGCGGGCGCTGGGCCGCTACTGGGCGGTGTGCCCGGCGTTGCGGGCCACCCTGTTCAAACCGCGGCGGCCCGGCTATGTGGACCTGGCGGTGCCGCCGGCCACCATCAAGTCCACCATCCACCAGCACCCCGAGTTCCAGGCCTTCACCGCCGCCATGAACGCGCACTTCGACACCTGGCGCGAAGCAGCAGCACGCAGCCTGAAGTCGCTGGAGAAAGAAGCCTTCCACCCGAAGGATTTGATTGGTGGCGCCGAAGGCCTGCTGGCCCACTACGAGCACCAACCCACCGCCGAGAAGCTGATCGACCCCTACGCCGTCTACCAGCACCTGATGGACTACTGGGCCGAGACCATGCAGGACGACGCCTACCTGATCGCCGAAGACGGCTGGCAGGCCACGCCCTACCGCGTGCTGGAAACCAGGAAGAACAAGGACGGCACACCGGGCAAGACCGTGGACAAAGGCTGGGCCTGCGACCTGGTGCCCAAGGCGCTGCTGGTGCAGCACCACTTTGCCGCCGAGCAGGCCGAGCTGGATAGGCTGGCCGCCGAGCTGGAAAGCACACAAGCCGCGCAGACCGAACTGGAAGAAGAGCACAGCGGCGACGACGCCGTGTTCGGTGGCTTCGACAAGATCAACGACGGGTCAGTGAAGTCGCGCATCAAGGAGATTGGGCGAGATGCCGATGCGGCGGACGAACTGGCCGTGTTGAAGCAATGGCTGGCCTTGTCCGAAGAAGCCAGCGGCCTGAAGAAGCGCATCAAGACGCTGGACGCCGAGCTGGACGCCAAGGCCCTGGCCCGTTACCCCACGCTGACCCCCGACGAGGTGAAGGCCCTGGTGGTGGACCACAAGTGGATGGCAGCCCTGGATGCCGCCGTGCACGGTGAGCTGGACCGGGTGAGCCAGGCGCTGACCGGGCGGGTGAAGGAACTGGCCGAACGCTATGGGCGGACGATGCCGGAGCTGGCGCAGCAGGTGGAGGACCTGGAGGCGCGGGTGGCGCGGCATCTGGCGAAGATGGGGTTTGCGTTGCAATGATCACCACCCCCCTTGCCAAGCAGATGGCTCAACTCGTTCGATCGGAGATCGGCACGTTTCCGTCCGATTGGCCAGTTCGCCGCCTGGATCAAATCGCTGGGGGCGTTTCTGTAGGCCTTGTCATCAACCCGTCAACCTACATTTCCGACCAAGGCACCGTACCCATGCTTCTTGGGTCGCAGGTGATGGCAAACAAGATCGATCACGAAGCCGCAAGACGAATCACGCCTCAAAGCAACGCGAAGATTCCTGCCTCGATCTTGCGCGCTGGTGACTTGGTCACAGTTCGGGTGGGCGATCCCGGCACAACGGCAGTAATCGCTGATGAATTGGACGGGTGCAACTGTGCGTCGATGATGATCGTCAGACGTGGCACGTCCTTCAACTCCGCCTGGCTTTCACACCTGATGAACTCGCCACTTGGCCGACGCCAAGTCGCAAACGTTCAGTACGGAACCGCTCAGAAGCAGTTCAACATTGGCGACGCTGTAGCGTTCCTTTTCCCGGTTCCCTCAAAGGCTGAACAAGACGCCATTGCCGACGCTCTCACTGACGCCGACACCCTGATCGACTCGCTGGAGCAACTGCTGACCAAGAAGCGCCAGATCAAGCAAGGCGCCATGCAGGAGCTGCTCACCGGCAAGCGGCGGTTGCCGGGGTTCACTGCTCCGTGGATTTCGTGCACGTGGGGCGAAGTGATTAATGATTGCTCTAGCGGCGCAACTCCTCTCAGGTCGCGCCCAGAATACTACCGCGGCTCCATTCGATGGATCTCAAGCGGGGAGCTCAATTACAACGTCATCGACGAGACTAACGAGTACATCTCCAGCGAGGCGTTTGAAATGACTAATCTCAAGCTTCATCCAGCAGGCACATTCTTGATGGCCATTACGGGTCTGGAAGCAGCAGGGACTCGCGGGGCTTGTGGAATCGTTGGAAAGCCAGCTGCGACCAACCAGTCGTGCATGGCGATCTACCCGAGCAGTAAGCTTCTCACTGCTTATCTCTTGCATTACTACGTGTACAAAGGCGACGAGCTCGCACTTCGGTATTGCCAGGGAACGAAGCAGCAGAGCTACACCGCGGCATTGATACGAGTCCTGCCGATCGAGTACCCCGAATCGACAGACGAGCAGTTGGCGATTGCTCAAGCTTTCTCCGACATGGACTCGGAAATCTCTGCCCTCGAATCCCGCCTCACCAAAGCCCGCGCCCTCAAACAAGCCATGGCCCAGGCCCTGCTAACCGGGCGCATCCGGCTCGTGGAAGGATCCGCCGCATGAGCCTGGAAGGACAACTGCGCGATCAGAAGTCCCTGCGGGCCGTCACCGGCAAGACGGCCGACTGGGCCGAACTGGCCAAGGACTGCGTTGCCTTTGCCAACGCCACGGGCGGCCAGTTGCTGCTGGGCATCGAGGACGGTGAGGGCCAGCCGCCGGCCGGGCAGCGCATCCCGGCCGACCTGCCCGACACGCTGCGCCGCAAGCTGGCGGAGCGCACCGTCAACGTGACCGTGCTGCCGGACGTGGTGGCCGCCGCCAATGGGGGCGAGTTCATCGCGCTGCGCGTGCCGCGCTCGCTGGCCGTGGCGTCCACCACCGACGGGCGCTACTACCTGCGTGTGTCCGACCAGAGCCGGCCAGTGACGGGCGACGAGGTGCTGCGCCTGGCCAGCGAACGGGCAGCCCTGCCGTGGGAGACGCAGACCACGCTGCAACTGCCGCGCGCCGACGCCGACCCGGCGCAGCAACAGGCGCTGCTGCAGGCCCTGCGCGCGTCCGACCGGGTGAAGCCTTCGGTGAAGGAAAAGACCGACGACGAGCTGCTGGACCATTACCAGCTGGCCCAAGGGCCGTGGCTGACCCACCTGGGGGTGCTGTGCATGGGCCGCCAGCACCAGCGGGCACAGCTGACATCGGCCCCGGTGGTGCAATTCATCAAGTTCGACGAGCTGGGCCAGAAAGTGAACAAGCTGGTGTGGGACGACCACACGCTCAGCCCGATGGCCCTGATCGAGGCGGTGTGGGCCGAGGTGCCCGACTTCCGCGAGCGCTACGAGCTGCCCGACGGGCTGTACCGCCAACATGTGCCGGCGTTTGACGAGGTGGTGGTGCGCGAGCTGCTGGTCAATGCCCTGGTGCACCGGCCCTACACCCAGCGCGGCGACATTTTCCTGAACCTGCACCCGGACCGGCTGGAGGTGGTCAACCCCGGCCCACTGCCCCTGGGCGTGACGCCACAGAACGTGTTGCACACCACGGTGCGGCGCAACGAGCACCTGGCCCGCCTGTTCCACGACCTGAAGCTGATGGAGCGCGAAGGCAGCGGCTTCGACAAGGTGTACGAGGTGTTGCTGTCGCAGGGCCGGCCAGCGCCGGAGCTGACCGAAACCCACGACCGCGTGCAGGTGACGATTCGTCGCCGCATCCTGGCGCCCCGCGTGATCGACTTCATCGCAAAGGCCGACCAGACCCACCAGCTCACCCAGCGCGAGCGCATCACGCTGGGTCTGCTGGCGCAGCACGAGGCGATGACGGCGCGTGAACTGGTGGCGGCGCTGGAGCTGCCCACGGTGGAGGCGCTGGCACCGTGGCTCAAGCGCCTGCTGGACTGGCAGCTGGTGCACAGCAGCGGCCGCACCCAGGCCATGCGCTACTTCGTGGCCCCAGACCTGTTGCAAGCCCTGGACTTTCAGGGCATCACGACGCTCAAGCGCATCGAGCCGCACCGGCTGGCCGCGTTGGTGATGGAGGACCTGCGCCTGTATCCCGCATCGGCCATCAGTGCCGTGCGCCAGCGTGTCGGGGCAGAGATCCATCCCAAACAGATCAAGCGCGCCATCGACGAGCTGGTCAGCCGCGGCCAGGTGCGCTTTGAGGGCGAGAAGCGCTGGCGGCGCTATTGGGCGAAATCGTGATGGCGCTATCAGACAAGTTCCGTCTTATCGCGGATGGCAGGGCGATAGATTTTGGTTGATAGGCTAATTTGTCTATATAAATCAATGGGTTATATCGACGAAGTGGGTCAAGGGGAGACCGAATGTCTGAAGCAATAGGCAAACCCGAACGCGCCACCCAGGACCGGGTGATCGCGCTGTTCACTCAGCAGTTGGGTTACCGCTACCTGGGTGACTGGTCGGAGCGCGTTGGCAACCACTGCGTTGAAGAGGGGCTGCTGACGGCCCATCTGGAGCGCCGTGGCTACAGCGCCGCGCACATCAGCGCGGCGCTGCACAGATTGCAGTCCGAAGCCCTGCTGCACGGGCGCACGCTGGTTGCCGCCAACCAGGCGGTGTACCAGCTGCTGCGCTACGGCGTGTCGGTGAAGGTGGCGGCCGGCGAGGTGAGCGAGACGGTTCATCTGGTGAACTGGGCCCGGCCTGCCGACAACGACTTCGCCATCGCCGAGGAAGTGACCCTCAAGGGCGGCGGCATGTCTGGCCATGAGCGCCGGCCCGACATCGTGCTGTACCTCAACGGCATTGCCGTGGGCGTGCTGGAGCTGAAGAGCAGCCGCGTGGGCCTGGGCGAGGGCATCCGCCAGTGCCTGTCGAACCAGCAGCCCGAGTTCAACGACTGGTTCTTCAGCACGGTGCAGTTGGTGCTGGCCGGCAACGATTCCGAGGGCCTGCGCTACGGCAGCATCGACACGCAAGAGAAGTACTTCCTGACCTGGAAGGAAGACGAAGCCGACAACGCGGGCTACAAGCTCGACAAGTACCTGGCCAAGTTGTGCGGCAAGCACCGCCTGCTGGAGCTGATCCACGACTTCGTGCTGTTCGACGGTGGCGTGAAGAAGCTGCCCCGCGTGCACCAGTACTTCGGCATCAAGGCGGCGCAGACGCATGTGCAGCAGCGGCGCGGAGGCATCATCTGGCACACCCAGGGCGCGGGCAAGAGCATCCTGATGGTGCTGCTGGCCCGGTGGATTCTGGAGAACAAGCCCGCCGCCCGCGTGGCCATCATCACCGACCGGGATGAGCTGGACCGGCAGATTGAACGCGTGTTCAAGGACGCCGGCGAGGCCATCCACCGCAGCCAAAGCGGCCGCGACCTGATGGCCCAACTGGCGCAGCCCAACCCGCGCCTGCTGTGCTCGCTGGTGCACAAGTTCGGGCGGCGGGGTGCGGAGGCGGGGGTGGACGACTTCGAGGCCTTCCTGCGCGACCTGGCCGCACAGCCCAGCCAGACTCAGGGCGAGATCTACGTCTTCGTGGACGAGTGCCACCGCACCCAGGGCGGCAAGCTGCACCGGCTGATGAAGGCCATGATGCCCAACGCGGTGTTCATCGGTTTCACCGGCACGCCACTGCTCAAGAGCGATGCGCAGACCAGCCTGGAAGTCTTCGGCGGCTACATCCACACCTACAAGTTCGCGGAGGCGGTGGAAGACAAGGTGGTGCTGGACCTGGTCTATGAGGCGCGCGACATCGACCAGAAGCTGGGCAACACCGACCAGATCGACCAGTGGTTCGAGGCCAAGACCAAGGGCCTGAACGACTGGCAGAAGGACGAGCTGAAGAAGCAGTGGGGCACGATGCAGAACGTGCTCAGCTCACGCGCCCGCATGGACCGGGTGGTGGCCGACATCGTGTTCGACTTTGCCGTGAAGCCGCGGCTGTCGAACGAGCGGGGCAACGCCATCCTGGTGGCGTCCAGCATCTACGAGGCCTGCAAGTACTTCGTGCTGTTTGGCAAGACGGTGTTCAAGGGCCGCTGCGCGGTGGTCACGTCGTACAACCCGCAGGCCGCGGACGTGAGCAAGGAGGAGACCGGCGCCAACACCGATACCGACAAGCAGTTCATCTTCAACACGTACACCGAGCTGCTGAAGGACGTGGTGGCCGAGCCCGGCAAGACCAAGACCGAAACCTACGAGCAGCAGGTGAAAGAGCGCTTCATCAAGGCACCCGCCCAGATGAAGCTGCTGATCGTCGTGGACAAGTTGTTGACGGGCTTCGACGCGCCGCCTTGCACCTACCTCTACATCGACAAGTCGATGCAGGACCATGGCCTGTTCCAGGCCATCTGCCGCACCAACCGGCTGGATGGCGACGACAAGGACTTCGGCTACATCGTGGACTACAAGGACCTGTTCAAGAAGGTGGAGAAGGCCATTGCCGTCTACACCGCCGAGCTGGACCACAGCGCGGGGGGCAGTGACCCGGAGATCCTGGTCAAGGATCGGCTGGAGGCTGGCCGGGAGCGTGTGGACGCTGCCGTGGAGGCACTGGCTCTGCTGTGCGAACCGGTGGAGCCCCCCAAGGGCGACCTGGAGCACATCCACTATTTCTGCGGCAATGCCGAGATTGCCGACGACCTGAAGGTGCGCGAGCCGCACCGCGTGGCGCTCTACAAGGCCGTGGTGGCGTTGGTGCGGGCCTATGCCAACCTGGCCGACGAACTGGAGGCGGCGGGTTACACGCCCGAGCAGATTGAGCACCTGAAGGCGCTGCAGAAGCACTACCTGAGCCTGCGCGAGATCATCCGCAAGGCGGCCGGCGAGACGCTGGACCTGAAGCCCTACGAGGCGGACATGCGCCACCTCATCGACACCTACATCGAGGCGCAGGCGCCACGGAAGATTTCGCCATTTGACGGCATCGGTCTGCTGGACCTGATCGTCAAGACCGGCATCGCCGACGCGATAGCCGAGCGCCTGGGCGACATGAAGGGCAACAGGGAGTCCATCGCTGAGGCGATCGAGAACAACGTCCGCAGCAAGATCCTGAAGGAGCAACTGACCGACCCCGCCTACTTCGCCAAGATGTCGGCGCTGCTGGACGAGATCATCCGCCTGCGCAAGGAGAAGGCCATCGAGTACGAGGACTACCTGGCCCGCATCGCCGATGTGGCCAAGAAGGTGAGCGCCGGCAAGGCCGACGACACGCCGGCGCAGTTGAAGTCGGCGGGCCAGCTCGCCCTGTACAACAACCTGAAGGACCACGTGGCCACGGACGCGGTGCAGGAGCCTGAGGCGCCCTATGCAGGCAAGACCGTGGCGCTGGACACGGCGCTGAAGCTGGATGCGGCCATCAAGGCCAAGCGGCCGGATGGCTGGCGTGGCGTGGTGGCGAAGGAGCAGATGGTCAAGCAGGCGATGTTCGATGTTCTACAGGACATCAGGGAAGTGAACCGCCTGTTCCCCATCGTCTTCGCGCAGAAGGAGTACTGACCCATGCGGGACGTGCTCGACCTGGGCGAGCTGCACGCGGAGGTCACCCGCAAGGCCATCAAACACGTGCACCTGAGCGTGCTGCCGCCCGCTGGCAAGGTCCGTGTCGCCGCACCCCAGAGCATGCCCTTGGACGCGATCCGCTTGTTCGTGGTGGCCAAGCTGGGCTGGATCCGCTCGCAACAGCGCAAGCTGCAGTCCCAGGAGCGTGAGACGCCCCGCGAGTTCCTGAACAAGGAAAGCCACTATCTGTGGGGAAAGCGCTATTTGCTGGAGATCACGCGTGCGGATGCCGCACCCGCAGTCAGCCTGAGCCCCAGGAAGCTGCACCTGCAGGTGCGCCCTGATGCCGATCAGGCCCGTTGCGAGGAAGTGCTGGATGCCTGGTACCGGCAGCAGGTGCACGATGCGGTGCCGGCGCTACTCGACAAGTGGGCGCCCCTGCTGGGGGTGAAGACGAACCGCGTCTTCGTGCAGCGCATGAAGACCAAGTGGGGCAGTTGCACGCCTGAGTCAGGCTACATCCGCCTCAACACCGACCTGGCCAAGAAGCCCACCGAGTGCCTGGAGTACATCGTGGTGCATGAGTTGGTCCACTTGCTGGAGCCGACGCACAACGAAAGGTTCGTTGCGCTGATGGATCTGTACTTGCCGCACTGGCAGCACTTGCGAAAGCGGCTCAACAGCTTGCCGGTGAGGCATGAAGATTGGGGATATTGAGCAGTCAGATCGACCACGTACTCGATGCTAGCGCAGCGCAAGTCCCTCGGTGATGTACGCGGCGAAGAACGCGATCAATCGGCTCACTCGATGCTTCGTCCCAGTCCGGCCTCTTCGTGGGTTTCGCCGTCGCGTATGTGGTAGATACGGCGAAAGCTAGGGATGATCTTCTCGTCGTGAGTCACGACGATGACGGCGGTTTGCGCTTGCTGGGCCATGCGATTGAGGATACGCATTACGCCCAGGGCGCGTTCGCTGTCCAGCGGGGCTGTGGGTTCGTCAGCCAGGATCACGGGCGGACGATTCGCTAGGGCACGGGCAATCGAGACCCGTTGCTGCTCACCGCCCGACAGCTGCGAGGTCTGGGCTTGGGCACGATGCGCCACGTCCAGCGCCGTCAGCAGTTCCTGTGCTCGACGGCGAGCGTCCGCGTTGGATGCGCCTGCCAGCATCGGCAGCAAAGCCACGTTGTCTGTCACATTCAGGAAGGGGATGAGATACGGGGCCTGAAACACAAAGCCTATGCGGTCCCTGCGCAGCGAGCGCAGATCCTTGACTCGCCAGGCATCGTCGTAGATCGTGTCCGAACCCAGTTGCATCCGGCCGGAAGTGGGTTCGATAATGGCGCCCAGGCATTTGAGCAAAGTGCTCTTGCCAGAGCCCGAGGGGCCAACCAAGCCCACCACCTCGCCGGGGCCGACCTGCAGGGTGATGCGTTTGAGCGCCTCCACGGCGGTATCCCCATGGCCGTAGATCTTGCGCAGGTTCTCGACCTGTATGCCGCCTGTCACGGGCGATGGCGTTGTCATGTTCATCCTATGGCCTCCGCAGGATCGACCCGAAGCGCGATCCTTATCGCCAGCGAGCTGGCCAGCGCACAGATCCCCATGGTCACCACCAGACCGGAGATGGCGTCCTGATTGAGCAGAAGCACGTATTTGGGAAACACCGGTGCCCAGATGGTGGCAGCCACTTTGCCAACAAAGAATCCGATCAGACCCAGCCCCAATGCTTGCTGCAGGACCATGGACGCGATGGTGAGATTGCGCGTGCCGATCAGCTTGAGCACGGCGATCTCGCGGAGTTTTCCCATTGTCATGGTGTAGATGATGAATGCCACGATGGCCGCACTGACTATCGACAGGATCACCAGGAACATGAATATCTGCTTGGCGGACGTCGCGATCAACTTGGACACCAGGATTTCTTCCATGTCGCCGCGGGAATAGACCTGCAAGTGCTTCCATCGACGAATGGGCTCGGCAACCGACAGAGGGTCGTGACCGCGTGTCACCTGGACCAGAATCGCGTTGACACTGCGACTGCTGGTTTGCAGGGCTTGCGCCGCGTCCAGCAAGCCGGGCACCCCCGGGCGGTTGAAGGCGGGGTTGGCCGCGGTTCGGGCGCGGTCATTCACGATGGCATCGTTGTCCTTGAGGAACTGTGCTTCCTGCGCGTCCTTGAGCGGGATGAATACCATCGGATCTCCGCCGGAGGACACCATTCTTTGGGTCAGACCCACCACGGTGTACTCGTGCCGCCGAACGCGTATGCGCTCGCCCACGGAGAAGCCGGTCTTTGCGTCGGCCACGGCCTCGTAGTGCGATTGGCTGATCTGCCGGCCGTCCAACAGGTAGGACGGCTCTCCTGGGCCTCCTGTCTCCACTCCGACCACCATTACCCGCGTGTCCTGGTCGCTCCGACCCCGCACTTGCATCGTCAAATAGGTGACATTGGCGGCTGCGGCAATGCCGGGGAGACCTCGAACCGCGTGCACCAGGTCATCGCGTAGGCTGGACGCTTCCGCATAGGGGCCCTGCGTGTCCTTTTGGACCACCCACAAATCCGCGCCACTGTTGTTGAGCAGCGCATGTGCGTCGTCAACCATGCCGCGGTAGACACCGGCCATGGTCAGGGTCACGCCAATGAGCAGGCCCAACCCGAGGCCCGTGAGCACAAATTTGCCCCAACTGTGGGCGATGTCGCGACCGGCGAGGTTGATCATGGTGCGCCAGCGCTCTTGGGCGCATCCGTGAGGGCCCCCACAACCGTCAGGCGGGAACCGGGCGACAAGGCCTTCTGGCGATGGACGATGACGGTATCGCCCACATGGACACCCTCCAGTATTTGCACCTCGCCGGAAGGACTGGATATCCCCGTTCGTACCGGCGTGAATTGCGGCGAACCATCCACCAGGCGCCAGACACCTGCCTGCCCCTTTTCGCGCTGGATGGCCGCGCTGGGGACGATCAGCGCCTTGCCGGTGGCGGGCAGAGCCAGCACCACTTCCGCAAGATCTCCAACCGCAGGCGGCGCATTGAGCTCGTTGGACGGCAGGTCAAAACCCACCTGAACGATTCGTTCTTCGGTCACGCTGTCGGCCACGGGTTCCACCCGGGCTACCTTGCCGGCCAGGGGCTTGCCTGGCCGTGAACGAAGAACAATCTGGGCGGCAAGGCCAACCGCGAGCTTTTCCGAGCGGCCCTGGTCAATGCGCGTCCTTATCCAGAGGCTGCGCGGATCAATCATGCGCAACACCGCCTGACCCGCCAGCACGGTGCTGCCAGCCTCGGCGTCCCGTCCTATCACCAGCCCATCGGTTGGTGCGGTCAGTTTCAAATTGCCACGCTGGCGCATCAGCGCCGCCCTTTCCGATACAAGACGTGATGCATCCTGGCCTGCGCCATCCAGGTTGGCCAGGGCCGCCAGGTGCGCCGCATCCGCCGATGCCTTCTCTTGCAGCCTGGACTCCAAAGCCCCGGCACTGATGAAGTTCTGCGCGGCGAGTTCCTGGTTTCGCCGCGCATTCAGGGCCGCGAGTTCGCGCCGGGCCAAGGCATCCGCGAGCTGCGCGCGGGCCACGGACTGCTGACTGTTTGCGCGGGCCACGGATGCGTCCAGCGCCCGGATGCGTTCATCCAGATCCACGGGGTCCATCTCCGCCAGAACATCCCCGGCCTTCACAAGCTGTCCCACGTCTGCGCGCACATTCAGCACCCTGGCGGCCACGGTGGGGCCAATCATCCAGTTTCGGCGCGCCTCCACCGTGCCTATTCCGAAAATGCTGGGCTGAATCTGCTTCTCGGCCACCTGCGCAACGGTCACTTTCACTGTCGCCAGGGGCCCTGATTTGCTGGCAACAAATCCGATGGCGGCCAGTAGAACGGCGATCAGCGCCACAAGGCCCAGGCGGCGCCTCAAGTCAGGTCGATTCATGGATGTTCCTTCAAAGTGATGCCCCGCAAAAACATGGCAAAAACGCCTGGTGCATGCATGGCGATGGTCCGCACGTCGCCGCTGATCAAGGCCTGCATGACTAGGCCCTGCACGCAGCCGAGAAGCAGTACGGCGGCGGATGTCGGACTGGTCTGGGCTGCCAGGGTGCCCTGTTCCTTGGCCTGGACCAGCAACGCCTCCACCAGGCCCCGGTGCTGCGCCATCAGGTTGCGGACCGAGGCCTTCAGCGCTGTTTCGTGACCATGCTGCAGTTCCTGGAAGATCACCCGGGGTACGCCCGGGTGTTGGATGACAAATTCCACATGGGCCTGAAAAACGTATTGCAGGGCTCGAAGTGGGGCCGGCGTGGCGCCTTCGGACTCGGCCGACCGGGCCGACGCCCGAAGGCGTTCCATCAGGTTCGTCGTCGCCCATTCCAGTACGGCGAGCCAGATGGCCTCCTTGCTACTGAAATGTTTGAAGATCGCGCCCTGCGTCAGTCCCACGACTCGCGCCAGTTCCGCGGTGGTGATGTCCGATGGACTGCGCTGGGCCGCCAGGCTGATGGCGGCCTCGATCAGAGCCAGTTGTCGCAGTTCCGTGGCCAGCTTTGGGCGCTTGGTTGGTTTGGGCATTGGTGCAAAGTAATTGGTCAATTACTTTCATTGTAGGTCAATGCGCGAACCTGTGTCGAGAAATCAGCGTTGCTTGATTTTTGGTCCGATCAGCGCGACATCTTCACGGTCGGAGCGTCTGCTCGGACTGTGCCTGACGCTGGCGGGCGCGGGCAGAAAATTCGGACATGCTACTGGGCCGTCAGACGAAACCAGAGCAGTGTGTCCCCCGCTGATGTAGGTGCAAACGCACGGCCCCTGTCGGCCGTCAGGGTGCGGAGTCCCGAGGAGAACTCCGCATCGGACAGCAACCGAAACATCGACCAGTTCTTTTCGGCCACGTTCTGGACAAAGCTGTCGGTGATCTGACGCGCCGGCGCCGGCCGGGTGTCGGTGAAGGTATGCGACAAGCCTGCCGCGTCGGCGTGGATGACGATGTTTCCCGTGTCGGGGTAGCGTTGTTTCTCGATCGCCGCCAGGGAAGGAAAGTAGCGGTTGTAAAAGCGCCCTTCAATCTGGGCATGAGACTCTGTTGCCACGCACAGGACACCATCGTGCTTCAAGACCCGGCGCAACTCCCGAAACATGGAGGCCATATCGGGAACGTGATGGATCACGTCCGTCATGAACGTAAAGTCGAACGTGTCGGATGGGAGCGGAATATGGTGGTGGTCGCCCTTCACGAGGGTCAGCGCACCGGACTTCTGCAATGCCTTGGCCCGCATATCCTCGGAGGGCTCAACTCCGTAACACGGGCAGCCAAACCGCTGCTGGATTCTGGCGAGGTAGTTGCCGGTGCCGCACCCGAAGTCGAGCACGGACTTCGACGAGTCCAGGGCTACAGCCGCGTTGAAACGGTCGCTGAGCTCGTCCGAATGGCTGCGCGTGTTGTCGTACGTCTGCGCGGCGGTGGAGTAGTCGATCATGTGTTCGGGCACCCAACTTCAATCCGGCAGCGAATACTGGAACGTGTACAGATGCTTCCCCTCCACGATGTCGATCGTGAGCGCGCCCGACAGTCCCTGCAGGCCATCGGTGCCGGAGTCGGGTACCACGGTGACGCTCAAGCTGGGGGTGCCGCGGTTCATGGTGCCGGTGTGCTGCAGCACAAAGCTGCCCGAGCGCGCGCCGAGGGTGCCGGTGACCCGCTCCAGGGCCACGTAGCCGGCCGAGCCCTTGACGACGGACCCGGCGGCGAGCATTTCGCCCGTGCTGGTGCCCACGAGGTCTCCCGAAAATTGCTTGTCGATGGACATGCGCCCCAGCCCGCTGCCGGACGCCACGTCCGAAAGGGATTGGGGCTGGAGGGAAACGGTGAAGCTGCCTTTGGCGATCAGGGTCATGGGTGCACCTCAAGAATCCGGGATGACTGGGCGGATGTTGGCATTTTCAGACTTCGCACTATAGCGGCGGCGCCTGCAGTCGTATGTCCGGCATCTTGATCGGGGTCGAGTGCGTCCTGTGCCGACAGGTCTTACTTGGAAGCGCCAGACCCCTCTTCTGCCTACCGCTTCACTCCCTTGGAAGTGCCGGGTCCGTCTTCTGTCCTGCGCTTCACGCCCTTGGAGGTGCCGGGTCCGTCTTCTGACCTTTGCTGCACGCCCTTGGAAGTGCCGGGCCCATCTTCAGCTTTCTGTGTTTTCACCTTGGAGGACTTGGCCGTTTTGGATACTTTGGCGACCCCATCGTCTTGGGTCGCCTTGAGCGTTTGCGCGGCAAGACTCGTGCCGACGAACAATGTCGAGCAGGCAGCGAGAACTATCCATCTAGCGTTCAGCTTCATAGTTGCTCCTTCTTGATGACTTCCACCAGCCGAAACTCATATCACCGTTTCCCGCGACAAGGAACACACCACAGCGCGACACCGGGCCAACGCCTGCGCGGATGTCGCAGGCCCTGGAAAGACGCGCTGGGCGGGTGAACCCGTGATGCTCACTGTTCCACCAGCTCGACGCGGCGATTCTTGGCGCGTCCCTCGTCGGTGCGGTTCGTCGCCACCGGCGCAATCGGGCCGGCGCCTCGCGCCTTCAGCCGGCCTGCGGCAATGCCGTGACTCTTGACGAGCGCCTGCACGACGGCCTCGGCCCGCGCTTCCGACAGCTTCATGTTGGCATCGATCTGGCCGACCGAATCGGTATGTCCGACGACCAGCAGCTTCAACGCCGGATCGCCGGAGAGGAGCTTGGCCACTTCGTCCAGAGCGGCTTTCGAGTCCGGCTTCACCTCGGACTTGCCGGTGTCGAAGTAGATGCCATAGACGGCTGCATGGCCGGTGTTCCTGATGTCGTTGCTGAAGAGGTCGGCACTCGCGGTGACTTCCTGCTTCATGCCGGCTTTTTCGACGACGCTGAGCCAGATCAGGCCGTTGCCTTTTTCGACCTGGAACCACGCCTGCTTGCCATCCCGGGTCACGGTGCCATTGATGATCCAGTCGTTGCTGAACAGGATCTGGCCCTGGATGCTCTTGATCGCGTTCTCGTAGTTGCTGACAACGGCCAGTTTGCTGGGCTCCTGGGCGCCCTTGTCGAGCCTGTACGTCAGCTTGGTGCGGCGACCTTCCACGCGGAGCTTGTCGCGCTTGCCGGTATGCAGTTCGAGGGTGTCGAAGTCGGCTTTTTCGCAATTCGCGATGGCGTAACCGGCCATGCGGGTCGGGAAGAGCGGGTGGTCGGTGCATCCCTTCTTGTCGGCATCGGCCGCGCCGGCGAGGCCGGAAACCAGCAGCGCGCCCATCGCCACTGCCACCCGAATGCGAGCGAGGAATCTCATGAGTGTTTCCCTCCTGAAACGTTGAAGAGAATGACAACTCCACTACTGTGCCAGAGAAGTGGAGCACTCCGCAACTACTGCCGCATCCCGCCAGGTCGCCCTTGCTGGATCGACAACCACGGGAGTACCATTCACGGCAGACTCTTCGCGTTGAGCGAGCGGCCGCGCGTCATTCTTTGACCTATGCTGCGCACACATCGAATCCTTGCCGTCGCGGCTGCACTTTGCGTGGTTGCCGCACTGGTTGTGGTCTTCTTCGTGGTTCCGGCCGTTCGCGGCGACACGTTTGCTGGCGCGGCACCGGAACGCGCAGTGCCTGCGCTGTATGTCTTGTCCGCGCTGTTCCTGCTGGCGGGGCTGCTCAACGGTCTGCTTGTGCGCCAGCCTGCGGCGGTCGATCGGCCGCGCCGTATCCATGGCACCGCGTTGGTCGCCCTCTCAGCGATCTTGGCTGTCGCTGCGCTGGACGCTGGTGCCGCGTTTCTCGAGCATGGGCCGGCCATGCGGCAGACGGCGCTTGTGCTGCTCACCAGTGGGGGTGTGTGCGTCGTCCTCGTGGGCGTGTACTTGTACGTCTTCTTCCTGCGGCGCGGGGGCCACGGCGAAATGGGGGGCGGGGCGGGTTAGCTGCGGTGCGCTCGCACACGATCATCAAGGTGCTCGAATAGACGTTCCGGTTGGTGAGCATTGGCAGCTTGGCGCGTGACCGGGGCTAGAACCTCGGCAGATCCGGGTGCGACAGCTTGCCGGCGCGCACCAGCATCTTGCCGTACTCGGCGCAGCGGTGCAGCGTGGGGATCACCTTGCCGGGGTTGAGCAGGCCGGAGGGATCGAAGGCGCGCTTGACACCGAACATCTGTTCGTTTTCCTCGGCGCTGAACTGCACGCACATGGAGTTGAGCTTTTCCACGCCCACGCCGTGCTCGCCGGTGACGGTGCCGCCCATGGCCACGCTGGTTTCCAGGATGTCGGCGCCGAAGAGTTCGGCACGGTGCAACTGGTCGGGGTCGTTGGCGTCGAACATGATGAGCGGGTGCAGGTTGCCGTCGCCGGCATGGAACACGTTGGCGCAGCGCAGGGCGTATTTCTTTTCCATCTCGGCGATGGCGAGCAGGATGTCGGCCAGGCGCTTGCGCGGGATGGTGGAGTCCATGCACATGTAGTCGGGGCTGATGCGCCCGGACGCGGGGAAGGCGTTCTTGCGTCCGCTCCAGAACTTCAGGCGCTCGGCCTCGTCGCGGCTCACGGCAATGGCGGTGGCGCCGCTGCCCTGTAACACGGCGCTCATGCGCTCGATCTCCTCGGCCACTTCCTCGGGTGTGCCGTCGCTCTCGCACAGCAGGATGGCCTCGGCTTGGAGGTCGTAGCCGGCGTGCACGTAGTCTTCCACGGCGGCGGTCATGGGCTTGTCCATCATCTCCAGCCCGGCGGGGATGATGCCCGCGGCAATGACAGCGGCCACGGCGTCGCCGGCCTTGCGCACGTCGTCAAAGCTGGCCATGATGCAGCGCGCCAGTTGCGGGCACGGCGTGAGCTTGACGGTGACTTCGGTCACCACGGCGAGCATGCCTTCGCTGCCCACCACCAGGGGCAGCAGGTCGTAGCCGGGGGTGTCCAGCGCGTCGCTGCCGAAGGTGACTTCTTCGCCTTCCATGGTGAAGCCGCGCACCTTGAGCACGTTGTGCAGGGTCAGGCCGTATTTCAGGCAATGCACGCCGCCGGAGTTTTCGGCCACGTTGCCGCCGATGGTGCAGGCGATCTGGCTGGACGGGTCGGGCGCGTAGAACAGGCCCAGCGGCGCGGCGGCGTCGCTGATGGCCAGGTTGCGCACGCCGCATTGCACGACGGCGGTACGGCTCAAGGCATCCATGGCCAGGATCTTGTTGAACTTGGACAGGCTCAGCGTCACGCCCAGGGTGTGGGGCATGGCGCCGCCGCTCAGGCCCGTGCCGGCGCCACGCGCCACCACGGGCACCTGCAAGGCATGGCAGGTCTTGAGCACGGCTTGGACCTGGGCGTGCGTCTCGGGCAGGGCCACAACCAGCGGGCGCTGGCGGTAGGCGGTGAGGCCGTCGCACTCCCAGGGGGTCGTGTCCTCGTCCTGCCACAGCAGGGCGTGTGATGGCAAAACAGCCTGCAACGCAGCTACCACGCGCGCTTGTTGCTCGCGTTTTTGTAGTGCATCAGGCGGGGTGCGGGGCGTTTCGGTCATGGCATGCTGGCCCCGGGCCGGGGCGGTGGCTTGGTTGCCCACTGTACGGCAAACCCCCGCATCCGTGCGTGAAGAAAGTTGCAGCCTGGCGTGATCTAGATTTCCACGGCGCCCTGACGGGCGTGTTCGTGCTTGTTCTGGCAGGAGATGCAGCGTGCGGCCTCGGGCGCGGCCTGTAGCCGTGCCAGCGGAATCTCGACGCCGCAATCGGTGCACAGGCCGTACACGCCTTCTTCCATGCGCTGCAGGGCGGCGTTGATGGTGCGCAGCTCGCCGGACTCGCGGTCGTCCAGGATCAGTTCCAACTCGCGCTCGCTGAACACTTGGGCGTGCGAGGTTTCGCTCTGCGCGAGAATTTCGGCCGGCGCGTCCACGATGCTGGCGCCGCCGCGCAGTTGGGCCAGTTGTTGCAGCAGGGACTCACGCTGCTGCAGCAATTGTTGTTTGAGTGCCGTGGTGTCGCGTGTTTTCATGGTGTCTCTCCTCCGATCCGTGGCTTCATGATGCGCCTTTCATATGCCACGTCTTTGAGCCATGTCAAGACCGGGTAGTGTGGTCGCTGGCCGACTCCCCTACAATGGCCGGCCATGAACCACCTGCGTCTCCATCGTCATCTGGCCCGCCTGATACTGGCGTGGTTTGTGCTGGCGTTGGGCGTGGCGGTGGCTTCACCCCTGGTGCACCCCAAGCCGATGCAACTGGTTTGCTCGGGCACGGGCGGCGCCAAGCTGGTGGCTCCCGCCGCCGACGATCAGGGGACCCCATCTGGACACTCGCTGGACTGCCCGTTGTGCCTGGTGCTGGATGCGCCTCCGGCACCGGTGTGGGGCGCAGGCGTCCACGACCGACCGCTGTCACACGTCAACCCCTCGTTCTCGACCGTTCACGTCGCCGCGCAGGCGATCACGACGCTGTCGGCCCGCGGGCCTCCCGCACAAGACTGAGGCGCCCGGACTCGGCCGGTGCGCGTGGGTGGTTGGCGTGGGAGCCCAGTGGGCACGCTCGCCCCAAGGCCCGCCCCCGGGCACAACTCCACCCCGCGATCCGTTCGCCCGCGTCCTGGGACGCCATGACTGGCAACGCGTTGGGCTCGTCCCGCGTCGGCTGCACACTGTTTTTTTACCAAGGAGATAGACCATGAAGTTGAAAGCAATGGCCATCCTGCTGGCCCTGTCGGGCGTGGCAGCGCAAGCCCAGAACGTGAACGTCCAGGATGCGTGGATTCGATCCACGGTCGTCGGACAGAAGGCCACCGGCGTGTTCATGACCATCACGGCGAAGGACGGGGGAAAGCTGGTAGGCGCCTCATCTCCGGTGGCCGGGGTGGTGGAAGTGCATGAGATGAAGATGGACGGCGGCGTGATGAAGATGCGCGCGATTCCCGGCGGCCTGGATCTGCCCGCGGGCAAGGCCGTGGAACTCAAGCCTGGGGGCTACCACGTCATGCTCATGGACCTGAAGGAGCCGATGGAAAAGAACGCCATCGTGCCCGTGACGCTGGTGGTCAAGGACACCAAGGGCGCTGAGAACCAGGTGCCGCTCAAAGTGAAGGTGCTGACTGCGGCGCCCAACGGAACCGCACCCGGCGACGGCATGCAGCACAAGCACTGATACGCAGGCGACTGTTCTCCCTAGCCTTTCCCATGCAGGCACCACACATTCTGGCCCGGTTACGCCGCCCGTTCGCGGTGTGGCTTGCGGTGTGGATCGCCCTTCTGGGCGCGCTGGCGCCCACCGTGTCGCACGCCGTGGCGCTGTCGCGGGGCGGGGCCGCCGGCGTCATCGAAATTTGCACCAGCAGCGGATCGCGCTGGCTGCTCGTTCAATCATCCGGCACCACGGTCGCGCCGACAGATGGCGCGACCGACACCCTCTTTGCGGTGGATTCCAAAACCGGGCAGGAATCCGCCCTTTCGTTGAATCATTGCCCGTTTTGCCTGCTTTCCACAGACCGCGTGGCGCCCGCGCCGCACTCTTTGGTTCACCTCTTTGTCGTGTTGGGCGACTCCCCGGAGCCCGCGGTCCGGCAGGCGTTTTTCTTCTCCCATCACCATCCCCCTGGAGCGCCGCCGCGCGGTCCTCCTCTCGTTTCCTGAGTTGTCGATTGATCGCCCGGCCAACGGCGCCTTCCCGTTGGTTCAGGGCTCATGTGCGGGCGTCCCGGACCGGGGCGTTCTGGTGTCGGACCGTGAGGTTCTTCACCTCCCCGCGCCCACTTGGTCCTACCCCCAAACGAGAAACCGGAAATGAATTTCAAGAAAACTGTCATTGCAAGCGTCGTGGCTGCCTGGTTGGCGCCAAGCGCCTGGTCTCAGGTCGCGGCGTCCACCGCATTCACGGTGCTGCCCACGGTGACCGTCACCGCGACCGACCCAGGCGACAAACTGCCTCTGGACGAGGTCAACTCCACGGGTTCGCGGCTGGGGCTGACGCCGCGTGAGACGCCGGCCTCCGTGTCCATCGTGAACCGCGACACCATCGAAAGGCGCGGTGCCCAGAACACGCAGGAAATCCTCTCCAGCGTCCCCGGCGTCACCGCCGCGTCGCCTCCAGGCGGGGCCGGCTCGGTGTTCTACCGCGGATTCGGTGCGAGCAGTTTGACGCAGTTGTTCAATGGCATCACGCCTCAGTACGACGCCATCTCCGCGCGACCGGTGGACAGCTGGATCTATGAACGCGTGGAGGTGATTGGCGGACCTTCCACCTACCTCTTTGGCGCTGGCGCCGTGGGAGGCTCCATCAACTACGTCACCAAGCTGGCGCAGCGCGACGCAGACACGCTGCAGGCGCGCGTGCGCTACGGCTCGTTTGCCACTTCGGACCTCGCGCTGGGCGTGAACCGGCGCCTGGGTGCCGCCGAGGGCGTGCAGAACTTCGTGCGGCTGGACGTGAACACCGGGCATTCCAACGGCTACGTGGACGGGCAGAAACGCAATACGCAGAACCTGGCCACCTCGCTGCTGACGGATCTCAACGCGCAGTGGTCGCACACGTTGGCGCTGGAGTACCAGCATGAAAAGGTGGATCGGCCATACTGGGGAACGCCCCTGCTCAACCCGGCCGCCGGCGACGGTCGCATCGATCCCGGCACGCGCTTCAAGAACTACAACTCCGCCGACGGCATCTACGAGCAGACTGTGCAGTGGCAGCGCTCCTTGTTGGAATACCGCCTGTCACCCCAGACCACGCTGCGCAACACGCTGTACCACTACGATGCCCTGCGCGACTACCGCAACGTGGAAACCTACCGATTCAACGCCGCAAACACGGCAGTGGTGCGGTCCGGAGCCCTGTTGCAGCGCCACGATCAGCAGCTTACGGGCGATCGGGTGGAGTGGAGCCACAAGGGGCAGTGGGCGGGTCGCCGGTCCGACTGGTCCGCCGGTCTGGACTACAGCCGCAATACGCAGACACGTTTTCCGCGCTCGCTGCCGGCTACGGTGAGCACGGTCAACCCCTACGAGTTCACGACGGAACGGTTCTTCGATGTGCCGGGCATGGTGAGCGGCTTCAACCCCGATCGCACGAACAAGGTCCACACATTGGCGATGTTTCTGGAGAACCGCACGCAGTTGGGCGGGGCGGTGTCGCTGGTCACGGGCTTGCGGCGCGACCGCATCGCGCTCGAAGGCATCAGCTTCCAGCCGGTCACGGCCACCAATCCTGCGTACTTCAAGAACGTCTACACGCCCACCACGGGGCGCGTCGGTCTGGTGTACGACCTGACGCCCCATGCCAACGTGTACGTGCAGTACAGCACCGCCGCCGATCCCCCGGCCGGCATCCTGACCACCGCGTCGTTCGCCCAGGTGCGCGACTTCGATCTGACGACTGGCAAGCAGGTGGAACTGGGCAGCAAGTTCGATTACATGGACGGCCGCGGCAGCACCACCCTGGCGGCGTACAAGATCACCCGCAAGAACCTGGCCATTGCCGACCCCAACAATCCGGGTACCACCCTGCCGGTGGGGCAGCAGTCGGCCAGCGGTGTCGAGGCCGCGACCTCGTTCAAGTTCAGCACGGCTCTTTCCGTGCAGGCCAATGTGGCCTACACGGATGCGCAATACGACCAGTTCCTGGAAAACGTGGGCGGCACGGCAGTGTCCCGCGCGGGCAATGTGCCGGGCAACGTGCCGGCGTGGGTGGCCAACCTCTGGGCCGCGTGGAAGCTGAGCGACAAGCTGGAACTTGGCGTGGATGCGCGCCATGTCTCGCGGCGCTACGCGAACACGGCCAACACCCTGAGCGACCCGGCCTACAGCCTGCTGGGTGCCAGCTTGAGCTACCAGTTCAATCCGGCGACGCGCTTGACACTGCGCGCAAAGAACCTGGGTGACAAGGTGTACGCGGCCTCGGCCGGAACCGGAAGTTTCTACCTGGGCGCGCCGCGTTCGCTGGACGCCACGCTGCACATCTCGTTGCGCTGAACCCGTTGCCCTGCGACGCGAAAGGTTTGCCGTGAAGCGAACGTTGTATCTGGTTCACCGCTGGTTGGGCATCGTGCTGTGCCTGTTCATGGCCATGTGGTTCTTTTCGGGCGTGGTGATGATGTACGTCGGCTACCCCAAACTCACGCCCAGCGAGAGGTTGGCGGCGCTGCCGGTGCTGGATGGCACACACTGTTGCACGAGCCTGCCCGATATCCTCGCGGCCGCCGGTCGCACCGAGCCGCCAACGGCTGTGCGATTGACCTCCGTGGCGGGCAGGCCACGCGCCATTGTGTCCTACGGTCGCACCGGCCTCGTGGCCGTGGACGCGGTCGACGGACGGCGCGTTCAGGATGTGCCCGCCAACGACGCGCTGGCTTCGGCGCGGGCTTTCATGCCAGGCGTCAACGCGCATCACGAGGCCCTGCTGGAAGAGGATGCATGGACGCACTCCAAGGGGCTGGATGCCATGCGTCCCCTGCACCGCATCCAGATGGACGACCCCCAGTCCACGGTGCTCTACGTTTCGGCACGCACCGGCGAAGTCGTGCGCGACGCCAGTGGCACGGAGCGTGCATGGAACTGGGTGGGGGCGTGGATTCACTGGCTGTATCCGTTTCGCGGCGGCGTCGTGGACCGGTACTGGGTGGACATCGTCGTCTACACGTCCATCGTGGCGACCGTGCTGTCAATTCTTGGCGTGTTGGTGGGCGTTTGGCGCTGGCGTTTCTCAGGGCGCTTTCGCAGTGGCTCGCACTCGCCCTACCGTGAGCCGTGGATGCGTTGGCACCACCTGCTGGGTCTGGTGTTCGGCACCATGACGGTGACCTTCATCTTCAGCGGCCTCATGTCCATGAACCCCTTCAAGGTGCTGGACTCCGGCGCACCTCGACTGGAGCAGCGCCGTCCCGCCGCGGACCGCTGGCAGGCAAGTCATTTCTTGCTGTCGCCAGGCCAGGCCTTGGCGCGATTGGAGAGCGCCGGCTTCGCCCCGCGCGAGGTGGAGTGGCGCGTGGTGCAGGGCCGGGGCTACTTTCTGGCGTGGGATGGCCTGGGGCGCAGCCGACTGCTGGAGGCTGAGGCGGGCGGTGGCCAGCCTTTCGAGTCCTTCAGCATGGCGCAGATGCGAGCCATGGGCGAGGCGCTGTATCCCGGTGCCCGCGTGACCGAGGAGACGGTGCTCAAGTCGTACGACACGTACTACTACAGCCGTGAGCCTCACACCATGGGTGGCGGTGTGAAGCATCTGCCCGTTCTGCGGCTCAAGTTCGACGATCCGCACGCCACCTGGCTGCACCTGGACCCCAGTACTGGCGCGGTGCTGAATCAGCTGGACAACCATCGTCGCGCGGGACGCTGGCTGTTCGCCTTCCTGCACAGCTGGGATTGGCTGCCGCTGCTGGAGCGGCGTCCACTGTGGGACGTATGGATGATTGCCTTGAGCCTGGGGGGCTTCATCATCAGCGTCAGCGGCACGGTACTGGGCTGGCGCCGCCTGCGCCGCAAGGCGGGTGCCTGGTTCGCATCAGCAACTGCCGCGGACGCTGCCGGGTAGCTGCAGTTCCTCCGCCGGCGCGGGCCGCCCGAACAGATAGCCCTGGTACGCATGGCAGCCGGCCTGGGCCAGGGCCTGGCGCTGCTCCTCGGTTTCCACGCCCTCGGCGATCACGGACAGCCCCATGCTCTGCGCCAGCGCGACGATCGTGCGGATGATGACCGCGTCGTTGGCGTCGACCAGCACGTCGCGCACAAACGAGCGGTCGATCTTGAGCTGCTCCAGAGGCAGTCGCTTGAGGTAGCTCAGCGACGAGTAACCGGTGCCGAAGTCGTCCAGCGAGCAGTACACGCCATGCTGCTTGAGGTCCGCCATCTTGACGATGGTGTCTTCCACATCGCTGAGCAGCAGGGATTCGGTCAGCTCCAGCTTCAGGTGCTGCGCGCTGGCGCCGGCGTGCTCCAGAGCCGCCAGCACCTGCGCCACGAACTCCTCCTGGTGCAACTGGCGCGCGCTGATGTTCACCGCCACGCTTAGGTGCGAGGTCGGCGGGCTCGCGTTCCACGCCGCCAGTTGCGCGCAGGCCGACTCCAGAACCCACTGGCCCAGGGGCAGGATCAACCCCGTCTCCTCGGCCAGCGGAATGAACTCGGCAGGGGGCACCAGGCCGCGCGCGGGATGGTGCCAGCGCAGCAGTGCCTCCACACCCTTGAGCCGCCCCTGGCCGTCCACTTGGGGCTGGTAGTGCAGGCGGAACTGCCCCTCCTTCAAGGCCGCGCGCAGGTCGGCCTCCAGCGCGACGCGCGCGGCCACTCCACGCTGCATCTCGGGGTCGAAGAAGCGCAGCGCATTGCGGCCGGATTTCTTGGCCTGGTACATGGCCAGGTCGGCCTGCTTGAGCAGGTCGTCCACGCTCTCGTTCTGCTGGTGAAACAGGGCAATGCCGATGCTGGGTGTGCTGTGGTGCGGTTGCGTGCCCAGCGTGTAGGTCTGGTTCAGGGTCGCGTGAATCTTCTCGCCCACGCTCTCGGCCTGCGCCGCGGCCTCCTCGGGTTTCTCGCTCAGGTTTTCCAGCATCACCACGAACTCGTCGCCGCCCAGACGGGCGACGGTATCGCCCTCACGCACGCCGTGGCTCAGGCGCTGCGCGACCTGCTGCAGCAACAGGTCGCCCACGTTGTGTCCCAAGGTGTCGTTGAGGGACTTGAAGTTGTCCAGATCGATGAACAGCAGCGCTCCATGTTGCTGGGTGCGCCGGCACAGTCCCATGGCCTGCTGCACGCGGTCGATCAACAGCCGTCGGTTGGGCAGTCGCGTGAGCGGATCGTAGAACGCCAGGTTTTCGATGGCCGCCTGCGCGGCGATGCGCTGCGTGATGTCCGTCTGCGTGGCCACGAAATGAGTGACCACGCCCTGCGCGTCCTTCACCGAAGTGATGGTCTGCCAGACCGGAAACTCCTCGCCGTTCTTGCGCCGGTTCCAGACCTCGCCCTGCCAGCCGCCGCTGCGCGCGACGCCGTCCCACATGGCCTCGTAATGGAGGGTGTCGTGCCGTTCGGACAGCAGCATGCGGGGCGTGCGGCCTACAAGCTCCTGGGCGCTGTAGCCGGTCATCTCCGTCAAGGCGCGGTTGACGCGCAGGATCACGCCATCGCCGTCGGTCACGATCATGCCTTCCTGCGACTCGAAGGCCGCGGCGGCGATGCGCAGCTCCTGCTCGGTCTGTTTATGCGTGGTGATGTTGCGTCCCGTGCCCTGGTAACCAATGAACTTGCCGGCGGCGTCGAACCGGGGTTCGCCGTTGATGCTGTACCACCTGATCTCGCCGTCGGCGGAGGTGATGGGGTACTCGAACTCGCGAAACGGCAGGTGTGCGTCCAGCAGGGCGCGGTGGGCGGCCCACTGCTCGGCCGAGAGATCAATGTTGAGTTCCCAGCGGGTCTTGCCCAGCGATGCGGCCGGCGGCGAGAACCCGGAGGCGAAGGCCCCCGAGAACTCAGTGAAACGGAAGTGTTCGTCCTGTTGCCAGAACCAGTCGGAGGACAGGGCTGACAGCGCGTGGAAGCGCTTTTCGTTCTCGCGCAGGGCCCGCTCGGTGGCCTGACGCTCAAGCTCCTGCTGGTGTGCCCGGCGGTCAGCGATGCGCTGGCGCCGCTGATATGCGTACAGCCCGGCGCAACTGCCCGCGATCAGCACGACCAGCAGACCCAGCGAGCGTGAGGCGTTCTTGCGCCAGTCGGTGTAGATGGCGGAATCCGGTCGACCCACCACCACCGTCAGCGGCGGATGCAAGGGCAGCAGAGGCGACTGGATGGTACGCACCGAGGCGAGCAACTTCACGCTCGAATCGGGCAGCGCCACGGTCACGAGGTCGTGCGTGCCTGCGGACGGGTTGTGGCGGGCGACGATGGCGTCGATACCTGCGATGCCGGAGGCATCGGAGCCCCAGCCGGGAAGGCTCAGGAATACCTTGACGTTGCCGCGAACCACGGCGGAGATGGCATCGGGCGTGTAGCGTGCGGAATCGAGCAGCACTGCGAACTGGGTCGGGTCCAGCGTCGCCATCACCACGCCCTGAAAGGACCCGTCCGCCCCGTGGCGGGATCGCATCAGACTGACCCCATGTCCATTGAAGAGAGCGAACGATGGCGGGGTCATGTGCAGAATGCCCGGCCGAAGTTCGCGCCGGGCCCACACAAAGTCGGCCATCTCGCCGAGGTCCTTCCCGACCAGAGCGGGCTCGTTCGAGGCGGACACCCGGCCGTTGGCGTCAAGGATCATCAGCGTGCGGATGGCCGGGAGCATCTCGGTCACGGACTGCAGGTGCCGCGTGCTCGACGCCCCACGCTGAAGGCCGGACTCCTGGAGACGCAGATCGTCCACCAGACTTTCCAGCGCGCGATTGGCGGTGGACAGCGGCAGCACCAGGTTTCTGTCGATGATCTCGGTCTGGGTGGCCAGCCGCTCGCGTTCCTGCGCCTCGGTGCGCTGCTGATCAAGGTAGAGCTGCCACAGGAGCGTTCCGCCCAGGGCCAGCATCAGCGCGGCCAACAACAACCATCGGGCCCACAGCTGTCGCCGCGCGTGGTGGGCCGCAAGCGCAGTCATGCGCGTCCTTGAGCCGCCAGAAACTTCTTCAGGTTGGCGCTGGCCTGGGCTCGTACCTTGTTGCGCAGAAACGGCGTCCAGCCCAACAGCACGCCCGCGCCGCCCAGGGCCTGGCGGGACCAGCGCCAGAAGTTGAAGCGATCGCGGTGAGTGAGTATCAGGCCGTTGTCGTCAAAAGTGAATTCCGCATCGATGATGTTGTGCACCATGCGCCCAGTGGCGCTGAAGCGGTAGTGCGCTTCCCAATGGGCGCGGCCGCAGCGCCCGTCGGCCTCGATGGCACTGGCTTCCAGTGTCCAGACATCGCGACCGCTGGCCTTCACGTTCTCGCACAACATGCGCCACATGCCCATGGTGGCGGCCTTGCCAGTCAGCGAGAACACCTCATCGTCGAACTGGACGGCGTCGGCATAACAGCTGGCCATGGTGTCCGCGTCCAGGGATGCGAAGGCCTGGTACAGGCGGGCGACGGTCTGGGCGCTTGGGTTCATGAAAGATCCTTCGGTCAGATGAGTGCCGGCAGGGAATGGGCCAGGTAATCGTACACCGTGCGTATACGGCGGTTGCTGCGGATTTCCCTATGCACGGCCAGCCACATGGGCAGGGGCGCGATGCGCAGCGATGGAAGCAGGCGCTGCACGTCGGGCTCGTGGCGAGCAGCGTAGACGCTGGCAAAGCCCAGGCCCAGCCCGTGGCGCACGGCCTGCCACTGCGCGATCAGGTCGTCGCTGCGAAAGTGGAAGTCCTCGCGCCGGATGTTGAATCCCACGGTGGCGAATCCCCGCAGGATGGTGTCATCGGTGTCATAACCGATCAGATCGTGCCTCAGCAGATCCTGTGGCCCTTGAGGCGTGCCGCGCCGCGCCAGGTAGTCCCGGTGCGCGAAGATGCCCATCTCGACGTCGCCGATCTTGCGGGCCACCAGCGTGGCCTGCGTCGGGCGCAGCATGCGCACGGCGATATCCGCCTCGCGGCGCAGCAGATTGCTGACCGCATTGCTCGAAACGAGCTCGATCTGGATTCCGGGCACATCCTGACGCATGCGGGCCAGCACCTGCGGCAGCAGGCCACAGGCCACGGGCTGACTGGCTGACAGCCGCACCGTGCCCGAGGCCGAGGCCTGCGCGCTGGTGAGGTCGCGGGTGAGTTGCAGGGCGCCCGACTCCATGGCGCGCGCGGCGTCGGCCAACCGCAGCGCCGTGGGCGTCGGCTTGAGCCCGCGGCCGGTGCGCTCGAACAGCACGGCACCCAACTGTCGTTCCAGCTCGGCCAGCTGCCGCCCCATGGTGGGCTGGCTCGATCCCAACGCACGTGCCGCGCCCAGCAGGCTGCCGTGCTCAAGCGCGGCCAGAAAGCTGCGCACGAGGCGCCAGTCGAAATCCTGTTCCATGGACCTGGTTATTCAAGAATGAAGTTCTGATATGAGTGATTGGCCAATTGTGAAGTGCCGGCGGTGTCTTGACAATCGCCGCATGCACGGGACGTTGCGCATGCGGCGCACGGTTTCACTTCGCGGTTTGGCTTGAGACAAAGGAGAATTTCATGACATCAACCGTTCTTGTTTTGGGGGCCCGGGGTCGTTTGGGCATGGCGGTGGCACAGGCGTTTGCAAACGCTGGCTGGCGGGTGATCGGTCAAATACGACCGGGTACGACGGCCAGCGCGCCAGGGGTGCAGTGGCTGCCCGTCGACTTGCAGGACACGGCCGCCCTGACGGCCGCGGCGCAAGGCGCCACCGTGGTTGTGCATGCACTCAACCCACCCTATCCGAAATGGCAGCAGGAAGTTCCGGGCCTGATGGAGGCGGCCATCCGGGTGACCCGGGCGCTGGACGCCTGTCTGATGTTTCCGGGCAACGTCTACAACTTCGGACAAGACATGCCTGAACTGCTGACCGAGGACACGCCGCAGCGCCCGACCACACGCAAGGGCCAGTTGCGCGTCGCCGTCGAACGCCGCCTGATCGACAGTGGCGTGCGCAGCGTGGTGATACGGGCAGGGGACTTTTTCGGCGGCGGCACCGGCAGTTGGTTTGATCTGGCCCTGGTCAAGGACATCACCCGCGGCAAGATGACCTATCCCGGGTCACTGGACCACGCCACGGCATGGGCCTACCTGCCGGATCTGGCGCGTTGCTTCGTGGCCGTGGCCGACCGTTTGGAGCAGGACCCGAACGCCCTGCCGCAAAACGCCAGCTTCTGTTATGCCGGCCACAGGCTGAGCGGGCGCGATTGGGCGCGCTTCCTCGAGCCTGTCGCGCGAGAGAAGGGCTGGCTGCCTGCAGGCCAGGCCCTGAAGATCGGCAGCATGCCCTGGGGGGTGATCAACGCCTTGCGACTGTTCGTGCCGATGTTTCGGGAGCTGGTGGAAATGCGCTACCTGTGGCAGCGACCCTACGCGCTGGACGGGCGCCGGCTCGAGGCCTTCATTGGCACGCTACCGTCCACGCCGCTGCCACAGGCCGTGCGCGCGGCATTGGCCGCGCTGGGCAAGTAGCGCCGGTCTCATCAGGCGACCAGTCGACGCGTCAACTCCCGCAGGGCATGGTCCACGGCGGCGCCACGCACGGCCGCCCGGTCGCCCGCGAAGTGCTGCAACTGGGTGTGGATGATGCCCCCCACGTTCCAGCCGAACCAGACCAGGCCCACGGGTTTGTCTGGACTGCCACCACTGGGGCCGGCAATGCCGGTCACGGCCACGGCCACCTGAGCGTGCGAATGGCGCACGGCGCCCTCGGCCATGGCGCGGGCCACCGGTTCGCTGACCGCGCCGTACTCTTGAATGAGCGCGGCATCCACGCCCAGCAGTTCCGTCTTGGCGGCGTTGGAGTAGGTGACGAAGCCGCGCTCGAACCAGTTGCTGGAGCCGGCCAGATCGGTGCAGGCGGCGGCAATCAGACCGCCCGTGCAGCTTTCGGCCGTGACCAGCATCCAGTGGCGCTGTTGCAACGATTCGGCCAGACGCTGCCGGCATTCGTCCAGGGGTGGGGGCGGCCCTGAATTCACCACCATCTCCACACGGCAATGACCAACAGGGTGCAGAACGCGGCCACGAGGTCGTCCAGCATGATGCCAAAGCCGCCGCGCACGCCAAAACCCTTGAAGTGGCGGTCGGCCCAGGCCACGGGGCCGGGCTTGGCGGCATCGAACAAGCGGAACAGGGCAAAGGCCCAGAGTTGTCCCCAGAAACCGGTGGGCATGATCAGCCACAGCACCAGCCAGAAGGCCACGACTTCGTCCCAGACGATGCTGCCGGGGTCGGCCACGCGCAGGTGGCGCGCGGTGACGGTGCAGGCCCAGGTGCCCACCACGAGCGACAGCACCAGCAACCTGGCCCATTGAACGTCGCTCAGGTAGCGGTCAAGGAAGATAAAGGACAACCAGGCCCACAAGGTGCCGGCCGTGCCGGGAGCGATCCGGCTGAGTCCCGAGCCGAATCCCAGCGCGATGAAATGAGCCGGATGAGAGAGCAGAAAGTAGGTATCGCAGGACGGGGCCGCGCTGTCGGGCAGGGCGGCCACCGTGGCGGAAGACGGAGTCGCCACAGGCGGCTCAGCCTGCGGTTCGGACGGGCCTGGATTCATGGCCCGATTATGGGGGAGCGCGCTCCCCGAAACGCTTACTTCAGCAGCGCGAGCACGCCCTGCGGAATGGAGTTGGCCTGCGCTACCATGGCAGTGCCGGCCTGTTGCAGGATCTGCGCGCGTGACAGGTTGGCGGTTTCCTGCGCGAAGTCGGCGTCCTGGATGCGCGAGCGCGAGGCCGACAGGTTTTCCGCGCTGGTCTGCACGTTCTGCACCGTTGTGAGGAAGCGGTTCTGGATGGCGCCCAGGCTGGCGCGCGCCGAGTTCACGGTGGCCAGCGCGGCATCCATGGCCACCAGGGCGGCGTTGGCCCCATTCACCGTGGAGATGTCCACCGCGCTCAGGGCGGTGCCGGTGGCGCTCACGGCGATGTTGGCGGCGGCCACACCCAGGCCGGAGCCCGCGATCGTTACCGAGGTCACGGCGCTGCCTGAGGCTGCCTGATACGTGGCGCTGACCGTGCTGGCGGTGGTGCCCGCCGGCCCCAGGCCGTAGTCGGACAAGGTCGATGCCGTGGCGGTCCCTACTGCGTACGACGTGACGATGTTGCGGCCATCGGCGGCCGCCAGGGTCACGCCCGTGCCCGTGTCGGTGGCGATCACGCCGGTGTTGGCCGACTGGGCATTGATGGCGGCCACGGTTGTCGTGCGGTTTTGCACGTCGGCCACGCCGCCGCCATCGACGAAGTTGAGTGTGATGTTCACGCCGTTGAGGGTCAATGTGCCAGTGCCGCTGGCCGTGCCGTTGCTGGTGGTGGCGACACCCGCGACCGAGTTGGCGGTGGCCGTGGCGGTCAGGCCGGACACGCCGCTGTTGTTCAGCGCGTCGGCGATGGCCTTGGCATCGGTGGCCACGGTGCCCAGCGCGAAGACCGTGCCCGGACCGTTCAAGGTCACCGACAACGCGGAGGCAGCGCCGGTCGTGATGGAGCCCAAGCCCGTGGCGTTGAAGCCGTTGAACTGACCCAGCACCGAGGCACGCATGCTGTTGATGCCGTTGACCGTGATGGTTTGCTGGGCGTTGGCGCCCACCTGGAATTGCTGGGATGCGAAGTTGCCGTCCAGCAGCTTGGTGCCGTTGAACTCGGTCTGCACGGCCACGCGGTCCACTTCGGCCACGAGCTGTGCCACTTCAGC
>JABLTH010008418.1_pt1 | contig 133047 bp, 123 predicted proteins | sample 7875711 | NCBI WGS metagenome assembly JABLTH01 (sample SAMN14941262, study PRJNA633318) | bioreactor metagenome | isolation source: bioreactor | place: China | collected 2019-03-05
GTACGTAAAGCGCATGTTGTCAGTAGAGACTCGTATCCTTATATGAAAGTCAAAACTGGCCAGTAAACTCCACATTGTGTATTGCATTCATTTTGAGCAGTCGTTCCAGTTCTAATGATCAGCCCATATAACTCCTGCTAAATATGTTTTATTGCAGTTAAAGACTCAAATCTTTATTATGCTGCAAGGTTCTATAGAACCTACTTAAGTAACTAGCTGTTCATGCTTCTTCAACTTGAAACACATTAAACATGTTCAAAAAGGGAGTTTTGCTATGAAGGGGATTATTGCTGTACTCATTATTGTTTGCTCAAGCCTTGCCCATGCTCACTCTGGCGGTACAGATAAAAATGGCTGTCATCATGATCGCCAAACGGGTACATATCACTGTCATTAATTTGGAGGGTATATGGCTACTTTTAAAATTAAGGCACCCAAACCTCCTAAGCCACCAAAACCACCGGATCGATTACAAAATTTACAAACGGTACGCCCGCTCGGTAAAACAAAATGGGTTAAAGCACATTGGCGTTGTAATTATGGAACGCACCAATGGGAATGGGTACTAGGCCATTGGAGTAAATAACAAACACGACTTGCAAATGTGCAAGCCGTTTTTGTTTTAGTTAAGGCCAGAGGCCGATCACTTCACTAATGACCAGAATGGTTAATCGGCTTCCTGACATTGACCTCCAACTCACCGTCAACGTGAGGCTTTTGACGTTCAATCTTAGTTAGATCCACTTCAACTATATGTGCTACCGTGCCGCTTGGATGTTTATAATCACCAGGATTTTTATAGTCATTTCGGGCAAGTCCGTCTCTCACTTTCACTGTCGTGAACATTCCACCCATCTCAAGTGATCCAAATTGTCCGTTGCCCATCATCATTGGCAATGTATTTTTAGGTAATGGCATATCCATCATCTCAGACATATCAGTCATTTCAGACATGCCCGTTTCACCCATAGGCATGTAGTCAGGGACGAGGTTGGTGATCTTTTTCATCAGATCACCCTGTTTCACACCTATCATGGTGGGGAAACTGTGCCCCATGGCATTCATGGTGTGATGGCTTTTGTGACAGTGAAATGCCCAATCGCCAGGCTCGTTTGCAACAAACTCAATGGCACGCATTTGACCAACGGCAACATCAGTCGTTACTTCTGGCCAACGTGCGGTTTTTGGCACCCAACCACCATCTGTCCCTGTGACTTCGAACTCATGCCCATGTAAATTGATGGGATGATTCGTCATGGTCAGGTTCCCTACGCGGATGCGTACACGATCACTTTTACGAACAACGAGAGGATCAATGCCTGGGAATGCGCGACTGTTCCAAGTCCATAAGTTGAAATCGAGCATGGTGTTCACTTTAGGGGTGAAGCTGCCAGGCTCGATGTCATAGGCATTAAGCAGAAATACAAAATCACGATCCACAGGCATAAATTTCGGGTTCTTGGGGTGGGTAATCCAACTGCCCATCATGCCCATGGCCATTTGCAGCATTTCGTCCGCATGAGGGTGATACATAAACGTGCCTGGCCGTTTGGCCTCGAACTCATAAACAAAGGTTTTGCCAGGCTCAATGGCCGGTTGCGTCAAACCACTGACACCATCCATACCATTAGGTAAACGCTGACCATGCCAGTGAACACTGGTTTTCTCAGGCAAGCGGTTTGTCACAAAGATACGGACGCGATCACCTTCAACGACTTCAATTGTCGGCCCAGGGCTTTGACCATTGTAGCCCCAGAGATTTGCTTTCATACCCGGTGCAATCTCTCTTACGACAGGTTCCGCAACAAGGTGAAACTCTTTGACACCATTGTTCATCTTCCAGGGAAGGCTCCAGCCATTCAAAGTGACTACCGGCTGATATGGGCGTCCTGTATTTGGGTAAAGTGGCTCTTGTGTATTAGCCACCTCAGAGGTGATGATTTCCGGAATAGCAGCTAATGCAACCTTGCTGACCGCACTAACGGCAACGCCAGCCATGCCTAATCCAGCATATTTAAAAAAGTTTCTTCTATCCATAGTTGTCATCTTATTGACCTTCCATCAAACGAGGACTGGCGACTAAAGTAGCTTGCAATTCAGCATCAGCTAACCAGAAGTCACGTAATGATTCGATATAGCCTTTGACGCTTTGTACTTGCGCCCTGGCATCGCCAAATAATTCAAATGGGCTTGTGAGCATGCCGTTATAGCGCAATTGATCTTCGTACAGTATGCGTTTACGTAATGGCACAATCTCATCGCGAATGTGGCGTGTGACATCATGTTTGGTGCGATAGGTGTTATACCGCTCTCGTATCTCAGATTGCGCATTAGTCGCCAACTGTGCAGTTTCCTGTACGGACTGCATATAAATTGACTCTGCTCGTGGCACCTTGGCCTGGCCCCAGTCAAACAACGGAATCTCGAAAGCGATATCGATACCTTTCTTGTAAGGCTCGCTTCTTCTGCCTTCCAATACTCTTGCCGGGCCTAACTCAATCACATTGATGAATCGCGTGGTTTTGGTGAGTCCTAGCTGCTTAGCCAAGGCATCCATTTCAGAGCGCTTAACCAGCAGGTCCAACCGTTGTTCATAGGCATTTTGTTCAAAGGCCTGTAACTCTGATAGAGACTTAGGCAGATCAGGTAACCGAGATTGGATTTTGAGTTGTGAAGCTTTGACACCTAATTGCCTGGCCAAAGCCTCATATGCCCTAATTTCAGCATTTTTCGCATTAGCATATTCAAGTGCTGCATCTGCATAGAAGCTCTGCTCGCGTGACTGCTCCAAACGATTCCAGTTGCCAGTTTCATGCAGTCGTTTAGCCAACTCGGCACTGGCCTCTGCAGACTCCTTCACTTGTGCGCTGTATCTCGCCAATTCAGTCGCGGCAACCGCATTGAAATAAGCTGTTCGTGTCTGATAGGCGAGTTTCAGGACTTCAATCGCGGTAGAGGCTTGTGCCTGGGCAAAACGTCTTTTTTCAACCTCTACAGCTTTAGGCATCGTGATCAATGAGAAGACGTTAAACGTGAATGCCTGCTCAATCTTATACTCACCACCATTCCGCGCATAAAGCATAGAGAAACGCGGATTAGGCAAACGGCCTGCCTGTACAAGGTCTGCTTCTGAGATACCCAGCTCGTAGAATGAAGCCTGTAGTCCCTTGTTGTTATAAAGCGCGACCTGTACGGCACCTTCCACATCCAAGGGCTGTGCAAGCAATGCCTGCGTCTTGTCCTGCAGGGACTTTTTAGACTCTTCTGTCTTAGCCCATTCATACGCTTGCTTCAGGTGCGGCTGAGTTTGTTTTTGTACCTCATCCATACCGCCATCTTTTGAGAAGGTCGCGCACCCACCTAATAACAAGCTTACGGCAACAAGAATGGCACTGCGTGCTCTGAGATTTACAATATTAGTGCTCATGTGCACTCCCTTCAGATGATTCATGCTGATGGCCTGAATGGCTGTCTTGAGACGGTATTGCTGATTCACTTGCCTCACCATGGCGGTGTCCACCATGCTGATGGCCACCAGATGCAGGTAAAGATAGGACACCAATGCCATGGCGATAGACCACTTCACCACCCAGCCACGCCGTTGTCGCTACAGACATGGACAAACCCGCCAGGCAAACTAATACAGGAATGGACATCGGGCTGTCCTGATGCGATTTAAACGAGTGCCAGATTGCAAGGAGCACCAATCCAACAGCAGTAGGGATTGCCCAGGCTCGATGCAACAACATGGCAGCATGGCCAGCGTCATCGTGATTCATGGTTGAGTTGAATGCCAGCCAACCCAAACCAACAGCCGCCACGGCACTCACAGCGGCCAGTATCAATGCGTAATATCCTGCGGCGGCCAATGAAGTGGATGATGCAGATTGGCGGAACAAGCGAGCAGCTAGGCCTAAAATGAAAGCCACCATCGTCAATGCAATTGGGAAATGCACCACTGCCGGATGCAAATTTGGAATAATTTGGAATCCGGTGTGTTCTGAGGGCGCCTCTGGTTTAACAGCTTCTGCAGGCTCATGAATATGGTTTGGGTGACCTTCTTCCGCAAGCTCACCTACCGCATTTTCTTGTGCATGGGTGGTTGATACAACCTCTTCACTATCACTTTCTGAATGACTCATATTTTGCATGGCGTGATGATCCATACCAGCATGGTTCATCATTGCATGGTCGTGTATGTGTCCTGACATTTCAGATGGAGATGATTTGTGATCCATGCTCGCCATACTGCCGCCCATATCCTCAGCCTGACTATTCATGTCATGCATTTTGCTATGGTCCATTCCCGGCATGCTGTGATGGTCCATGCCTTTCATATTGCCATGATCCATTGGGGGCATCTGAGACTTTGAGTTATGTGAAGCATGCGTATCGCGATGAGACATACTATGTCCCATCGCTTCATGATTCATTGGTTGATCAGAGGAGTGCTGCATCCCCGACATTTGATGTCCTTGGTCTGCAATGGAAGAATCTAGTGATTTCCAATCTGTTTGATTGTCACTATTTGTCGCCTTGTAATCTTCAAACGTGGACTGGTATGGCGCGGAGCTTTCTTCCGCAAATGATGCGCCAATACCCAATGTTAATGTCATTGCAAGACACAATAAGTATTGATAAAGAGAAGCAAGCCTGACTCTCTTTAAGGTAGGAAATTTCATATAAACCTCTCGTTTAGAATTCCCAACATCTACTGGAAACTCATTCTTTTGCTTGCCGCAAGCAGGCAAAAGCATAAGTGTGGTGGCTAAAGACCTGATAGGACTTTAGCCAATAACATACTAAATGAGGGTAAAGCGCGGAGGTCGCTCAGGACCGGAGGATATGTGGCTAGTGAAATCTGGAACGATAAAACCGATGGCTGTACCTGCAACAATCAAATGATGCTTCAGCCCATCACTCGAAGTTGCAAAGGCGAAACCAGAGCAACAAACTGAACATTTGGAGCAATGGTTACAAGCGTGTTTTGTATCATCTTGATGTTTGTGAGCATGACTCTCCGCAGCACCTTCGTGATGTTCATGGCTATGACCACTTACACCTTCATGACTGTGCTGGCTTTGTGGCTTCTCGCAATTCATCATGCTGACCGCTGCAATTCCCTGCACCGGTAGAATGATTGCGATGAGCCAAATAGCGAAGATTTGAATGAGCTTTCTCACGATGAGATTATGATACCCCTAAATTAAAAATGATTCAGTGCCAAACTGAATTTTCCTGTTCTGAAATATCCTATGTTTGATTAAGCGCAAGTTGCTCCAGGATGGGGCACTCTGGGCGATCATCCCCATGACAGCAATGTACAAGCTTTTGTAGCTCCGACTTAATCGACATTAGGCTTTTAATCTTTTGGTCCAAGGCCTCAACATGTGCATTTGCCAATTCTTTCACTTTACTACTTGGCCGATGCGGGTCTTGCCATAAACTTAATAATTCCTCAATTTGCTTGATCGAAAAGCCTAGGTCGCGGGAGTGTCGTATAAAACTCAGCGTATGGATCTCTTTTTCAGAATATTGACGATATCCAGCAAAAGTTCTTGAAGCAGCAGGCAATAAACCAACGCTTTCATAATGTCGGATCATTTTGGTCGATATGCCTGACGCCTTAGCCGCTTGCCCAATGTTAAATAAACTCATCTTTCATACCCAAGTAATAGATAAAAATGCCTGCTGAGCTAAATCAGCAGGCAGAAGAGCGTTATTCACTCGCAGGTGGAAACCCAGCATCTACAAGCGCTGAAACGATCTCGTCTTTTGCGATGCTGGTTTCAACCTTAACTGTCCTGGTTGGCGGATCCGTTGTAATGCTTGCTTCTGGATCGATTGCTTTGATTGCGCTTGTGACACCTCTTGCACATCCACCGCAGGTCATATTTTCAATATGAAATTGCATATCAGCTCCTTAGTCAGTAATGGGTAGTGATGTAAGCTTAAAGCTTCCAACAATGGTAAGGTCAAGCATTATTTAGCCATTGATTTAACGGCTGTTTAATTCGACTAATGGTGGCTTGAATGTGCGTAAACGCAAGGCGTTACCTAAAACGAATACGCTCGACAAGGCCATTGCTCCTGCAGCAAATACTGGTGAAAGTAATAAGCCCCAGACAGGATAAAGTGCCCCTGCCGCTACCGGAATCAATGCCGTGTTATAGGCAAATGCCCAGAACAGGTTTTGATGAATATTGCCTATCGTCGCTTTGGATAAAGCAATCGCATTTGGCACTCCTTGCAGATTGCCAGACATTAAGACGACATCTGCTGATTCTACAGCGATATCTGTACCGGTCCCGATTGCCAGGCCCACATCTGCTTCTGCCAGCGCGGGTGCATCATTAATGCCATCCCCCACAAAAGCGATCTTTCCGTAAGTAGCTTTCAGACGGCGTACTGTGTCAACTTTCCCCTCAGGCATGACCTCAGCAATGACTTCATCAATACCAAGCTGGCGAGCGATTGCATGCGCGGTCTTGGCATTATCCCCAGTAATCATAGCCACTTTGAGACCTAACTGATGCAGTGCGGCAATCGCTCCTGGTGTCGAAATTTTTATAGGGTCGGCGACTGCAATAATGCCAGCCAGTTGGCCATTAATAGCGGCGTATAAGGGTGACTTACCTTCTTTGCCTAATCGCTCAGCAGTTTGCGCAAAGACATTCAAATCTAACCCAAGTTGCCGCATGAATCGATCCGCGCCCACTTCAACGAGAGTCCCTTCAACATGTGCCCTTACGCCCATGCCGGTCACAGACTCAAAGTCTGTTAAAGACGGTAGCGATTGTCCATTTTCAGTAGCAGCGGCCACAATAGCGCGGGCAATCGGATGCTCAGATTTAGACTCCACTGCCCCGACTTTTGCTAAAAGGCTGTCACGCTCAAAGCCCTCAGCAACTTCAAGGTCGGTCAGCACTGGCCGTCCTTCTGTTAGCGTACCGGTCTTGTCAACTGCGACAACTTTGGCATCCTTGAGTAACTGTAATGCTTCGCCTTTTCTGAACAATACGCCTAGCTCGGCACCTCGCCCCGTTCCAACCATGATTGAAGTCGGTGTGGCTAGCCCCATGGCACACGGGCACGCAATGATCAACACGGAAACTGCATTCACTAATGCGAAGGTCAACGCAGGGGATGGACCAAAGATCATCCAGCTGATAAATGTGAGCAAAGCAGCGCCCATGACAGCAGGTACAAACCACATAGTCACTTTATCTACGAGCGCCTGTATTGGTAGCTTAGACCCCTGTGCCTGTTCCACCATACGTATGATTTGAGCCAGCATGGTCTGATGACCAACGGATGTCGCACGCATTTCCAACATCCCTTTCTGATTGACCGTGCCACCGACTAAAGAACTACCCAGGGTTTTCTCGACAGGAATGGGTTCTCCAGTGATCATGGATTCATCAACGAAGCTTCCACCATTGGTGACTACACCGTCTACCGGCACTCTCTCACCAGGGCGCACTTCGAGCACATCATTGAGCACCACTTCATTGATAGGGACATCCAAAAAGCGATGATTGCGCATCACATGCGCTTCTTTGACCTGCATTTTAGCTAGTCGCTTGATTGCTTCAGAAGTGCGCCCCTTCGCACGCGCCTCTAGAAAGCGGCCAAGTAATATCAAGACGACAATGACTGCAGCTGCTTCATAATAGACATTGACAGTTCCTTCCGGCAACAGTCCGGAGGCAAAGGTCGCGACAATTGAATATCCAAAAGCCGCAGCAGTACCTACTGCTACGAGTGAGTTCATGTCTGGGGCAAGCCTAAGTAGCGCAGGAAAGCCTTTCTGGTAAAAGCGTCTACCAGGGAAAGCCAGTACCAGAGCAGTCAAAACAAACTGCATGTACCAACTAGGTTTCATGCCGATAGTGTCCATAATTAACTCGTGAACACTTGGAATCAAATGTGCTCCCATTTCTATCAGGAATACTGGTAACGACAGTGCTGCTGCCAGAATGAGGTCTCGCTTCAATGTGAGCATTTCGATCTCTTTTTGACTCTCTGCTACAGTATGTATGGAGGATAGAGAGTCAATGACCTTAGCCTCGTAACCGATACGCTCGATCGCGGAAATCAATTCTTCTGAACCAACAGAACCAACAATCGAGGCACGCTCAGTGGCCAAGTTAACTGTTGCTTCAACAACCCCCGGTACCGATCTGAGGGCTTTTTCAACACGACCGACACATGACGCACAGGTCATGCCAATCACATTGAGCTCTATCTTGGATGTTAGTACTTCATAACCCACCTTATGGACAGCCTTGATCAAGGCTGTACGATCAACATCCTCGCTAGCTTGAATCGTCGCTCGCTCGGTTGTGAGGTTGACTGAGACATTTTTTACCCCAGGGACTTTTGTTAAGGCGGCTTCAACACGCCCCACACAGCTCGCACATGTCATGCCTTCGATTGGAAGAGAGATATCTTGGATGGCATCACTTAAAGTCTTTTTAGACATGGTCATAATCCGAAACTTGAATTAGATATCAATCAGTCTAAAGCTTCCTACAATTGGAAGGTCAACTGATTTTATTCTAAATTAAAGAATCAGATGAGATTTGACTTTAAGTTAGATCAAAAAACGCCTCCATAACTGATTGCGTATGGAAAAGCTGAACTGAACTGTTTAGGCCATGATAACAATAGGCTGCCCACCACAATACAAGTCATCCCAATCAAAATTCGTCTATCGAAGTGCTCCTTGAATATAAACCAAGCCAGAAGCGCAGTGAAAACACTTTCCAGATTAAGTAATAGTGACGCCATAGAGGCGGGTGTAGCGCGCAAACCCTGCATAAGCAACAAAGGTGCAAGTACGCCACCAAATAAAATACCCCCTGATAGCCAGGATAGATCTGATGCCTGTATAGAGAGGTGTTCACTATTATTTTGTTTAAACAAGCGAATTAGCCCATATAGGAGTAATAGGCCAATCCCACTCCCTGAATACAATAATCCAGCCAACATTTGTGGTGAAACATCACCAATTAGAAGCTTGGCGACAGGCGTCGCCAAACCAAATAAAATGGCAGCTAGTATGGCAAATATTGCTTCCGGATGTATTTTGAGAGAGGGCACATTAGCCATTTATGTTATCCCTTTATCTTATGGTTAGCGGCAAACTTACGAGCCATTGCTATTAATTGCAGCCATCACTTCTTTAAGTTTGTCCGTCACAAAAGTTAACCCGGCTTCATAGCGAATTCCATTGTCCACATAGGCATTTCGTTCAACATCCATGTCTACCGTATTACCATCTACAGAGCCTTGTACTAAAGAACGGTATAGGGTATCTCCCGAATTGGTTTTCACCGCGTTTAAATGAGATTCATTAGTCTGCTGCAACAGGCCTGCATGTTGGTCTGTTGGATTTTTACCTGACATTTGCTGCATCGCAGATTGCATTGCCGCTTTAAAATCTATGTCTTTCGCTTTATATTGTGGTGTATCGGCATTTGCAATGTTAGAAGCAAGTAACTCTTGGCGCTGACTACGTATCCGTAAAGCAGCCTGCTGCAAATTCAATTCTTCATCCAACTTTTTGAGCAACATCTTTTCTCTCCCTAAAATGCTTCGACAAATGATTAGCTGTGAATATCATTAGCAATTATTTCCGAAATCAGCTTTTTGACTTAGGTTTGAAAGTAATCAGTCGCAAGCCATTAAACACCACTATCAAACTTGCTCCCATATCCGCAAATACGGCCATCCACATGGATGCATTTTCAAATAAAGCTAAAAACAAAAATACAAACTTGATGCCTAAGGCGAGTACGATGTTCTGCCAAAGAATGGCGTGCGTTTGTTTTGAGAGTCGAATAGTTTCAGGTAGCCTACGTAAATCATCATTCATAACTAAAATATCCGCTGCTTCCATCGCGGTGTGCGTGCCAGCAGCGCCCATTGCAAAACCGATGTCTGCCCTTGCTAAAGATGGGGCGTCATTAATTCCATCACCGGTCATGGCGGTCACACCGAATTGTTTCTGAAGAGATTCAATTTCCTTCAATTTATCCTCTGGTAAAAGATTACCTTTTACCTCAGTAATACCCGCCTGGACACCGACCGTTTTTGCTGTGGCCGCATTATCCCCGGTCAACATAATTGGCGTGACACCAAGTAATATTAGTTCTGAAACTGCTGCTTTGGAGGAGGCTTTGATCGTATCGGCAACCGCACAAACTGCCAGCACCTTTTCGGTAGTAGCTAACAAACTGACTGTACGACCAGTGTTTTCCAATATTGATAATTGAGCTTCAATTTCTGGAGTGCAGAGTTCAAGCTCTTCAATCCATCGATGATTACCCAGGAAGTAAGTAGTATCTGCTATTCGGCCTTGGACGCCGCGTCCTGCAATAGCTTTGAAGTTTTTTACCTCCTTTGTCTGCGCAGATAAACCTTCTGCAATCGCTTTGGAGACCGGATGGTCAGACCTGCTTGCCAAGCTTTTTGCAATGCCCTTTAATTCGGCTGAGTCAGCCTGCAAATCGAATACTTCGAAATTAGATAACTTAGGCTTCCCTTCGGTAATTGTGCCGGTCTTGTCCAGTGCGACTGCTTTGATCTTGCGTGCCTCTTCAAGATACACGCCACCTTTGATGAGTATTCCTCTCCTCGCTGCCGCAGCAAGACCACTCACTACAGTCACTGGGGTGGATATCACTAATGCACATGGGCAAGCGATCACCAGTAAGACCAAGGCTTTGTAGATTGACTTCATCCATGTCCATTCCAGCAAGAATGGCATCCAGAGGGCTACGATGAGTGCAAGCACAAAGACCGCCGGGGTATAGAATGCCGCGAATGCATCTACAAATCTTTGTGTAGGTGCACGTGCCCCTTGGGCTTCCTCGACCGCATTGATGATTCTGGAGATCGTGCTATTCGAAGAAAGTGCAGTGATTCGAATCTCTAGTTCTGCGGCCTGGTTGATTGTCCCTGCAAATACCTCGTCATTGGGAGATTTATCAACCGGTAAGCTTTCACCGGTAACAGGCGACTGATCTACTGCACTTTGACCAGAGATAACGATGCCATCCAGTGGAATACGCTCCCCCGGTCGAATGCGTACCTTTGCATCGATAGGGATGTCTTTGACTAATTCACGCTTCCAAGTCCCATCCGGTTGCAAAACTTCGGCATCTTCTGGCGTTAATTCCATCAAACTCTTAATCGCATTCCTGGCTCTATCCACGGCCTTGGCTTCAATAGCTTCTGCAATGGCATATAGCGCCATGACCATTGCGGCCTCTGGCCATTGACCAATGAGGCAGGCGCCTGTGACAGCAACTGTCATTAATGCATTGATGTTTAAGCGGCCATCACCGAAGGCTTTTAGGCCTTTTACGTAGACATCCAGTCCAGCGAGTATGATGGATATGCTGGCTAAAGCCATTCCAAGATATTTAATTTCTTGAATATCCGGATATGCAAACTCAAGGACTTCAGCAATCACAGCCAAAATTAGACCGCTGATTGGCCTGCCCCATGTATTCCAGAATCCTTTTGATAGCTCTGAACCGATTTCAATACTCTCTGCATCAGAAATTAACTCTGAATTGAAACCTGCCTTTTTGATTGCCTCGACGGCAAGTTGGATGCTGTCAACGTCAGCATTAATGATTAACTCCCGCGCCCCCAGATTAAATCTTAAGCTTTTAATTCCATCAATCTTAGCGAGTGCACGCCTGATTTCAGACTCCTCTGAGGCACAGTCCATGGAAGGTATACGAAATCTTGCGGCATTATCGTCTGCAGACAATGAGTGGAGTGATGAGCCCTCTGAGATTCCAGCTACCTTTGTTGATCCTTTATCCATGCAGTCAGGGCATGGCACGTTTTCACTTTTATGATTTTTAGAACTATTCACGATATTCTCCTAGATGGAATCATGAAACATGTGTTTAAGATGACCAGGCTGTCCAAACGGCAACCTGGTTAAGCGATTGATTAACCAAAACTCCAAATCAATTGGTGAATTTGGCTTCGTTGAGCTCCCTTCTTGTTTCCATCCAGTCGTATGCAACTGGCAGGAAAACCAGGGTTAATGCAGTGGCGGTTAACAGACCTCCAATGACCACGACAGCAAGCGGTCTGAGGATTTCTGAGCCCACGCCGGTTGCCAGTAAGAATGGAATTAGACCGAAAATTTCAACCATGGCTGTCATCATCACAGGCCTTAATCGGAGCGTTGTACCTTCCAGTACAGCTTCATCTACGGTTTTACCTTCTTCCCGGAGCCCGTTGATAAACTCCACCAAAACAATACCGTTCAGCATGGCAACCCCGAAGACGGCGATGAAGCCAATTGCCGCAGGCACTGACAGGTACTGCCCGGCAATCGCTAGAGAGAATATCCCGCCGATAGCTGCGAAAGGTACGTTGGCAATAATCAGACCGGCATAACGGAGTGAATGGAAAGCTGTATATAGCAGCACGAATATCAAACCAATCGTGAGCGGCACAATAATTGCCAGTTTAGTCATGGCTCTTTGCTGATTCTCAAATGCACCGCCCCATTGAATCCAGTATCCACTTGGTAGTTTTACTTGCTGTTCGATTGCGGCCTGGGCCTCTTTAACGAAGCCATCAATGTCACGCCCTTGAACATCCATTTGGATGACGGCGTAACGTTGCAATTGCTCACGCCTGACGAATGAGTAGCCTTCCTCCACATCGACACTTGCTACTTGCGACAGCGGAATCAACGCACCTTGAGCTGTAGAGATAGGAATATCGTTAATCGCTCTGATATCGCTGCGATACTCAGGCTGCAGCCATACTTGTATGGCGAATCGTTTAACACCATCAATCAAGGTAGAGACTGGCTTGCCACCAATCCCGGATTGCACGACCTGGAGTACGTCGTCAGCATTGATGCCATAACGGGCAATGGCCTCACGATCAACATTAATAATGAGTTGAGGTTTGCCTATATTGGCCTCCAAAGCCAAATCAGTGACGCCGTTAACCTTGGAGACCACTGCTCTTACTTGGTTAGCGATGCGATCAATGGTTGCAAGATCTTCGCCATAGACTTTAGCTGATAATGTCGCCCTTACACCTGAAATCAACTCTTCTACACGCGACTGGATAGGTTGTGATGCTGAAATGACAGCTTCAGGTACATCTTTCTCAACTTGCTCCTGGAGCTGCTGTGCGAGATCGCCATAAGTGATTTGTTCTGGCCATGCGTCTACAGGTTTTAAATGCACCAGAATTTCCATGTAGTTCACATCAGCGGTTTCACCTTTCTCGGCACGCCCAATCATCGCCAGGCTGCTTTGCACCTGAGGCATTTTCTTCAGGCTTTTAGCCACACGGTCAGAGACCGAAATAGACTGCTCAAGCGATGTGGAAGGAATACCTGTCACTCTAAAAAGGATGTCTTGCTCCTGTAGGTTAGGCATAAACTCTTTACCCAAGAATGGAAACATCGCTAACGCGGCTATGAAGGCAATACCAGTTGAGCCGACGACTAATTTTTTATGTGACAAACACCACTTTAACAGTGAGACATACTTCGGCTTTATCAAGCGTATCAGCCAAGGGTCTCTCTCCTCTTTTGGTTTCAATGCCAGAGAGCACAACACCGGGATCAGTGTAAGCGTCAGAATCATTGAGCCAATCATGGCGAAAGTCATATTGATGGCGAGCGGCTTAAACAGCTTCCCTTCCAAGCCAGTCAAGGAAAATATAGGCAGGAAAACAACGGTAATGATCAGTACACCGAAAGTGATGGGATTGATCACCTCACGTGAAGCATCCAGTACGATTCTGGATCTATCCACCTTCTGACCAGCGAAGTGCGCCAGGCGCCTGAAGCAATTCTCAACAAGTACTAACGGCCCATCAATGGTCATACCCAAGCCAATGATGAGGCCACCTAATGACATCAAATTTGCTGAGATGCCATATTTCTCCATAAAGATAAAAGCAATCAGACGACCCATAGGAATGGCGACAACCACGACCAGAGCGGAGCGAACTTCGCCAAGCAGCATGAATAACACGGCAATCACTAGTAATGCGCCTTCAATCATGGCACGGTCTGCCATACGAATGGCTTTGTCGATAATCGCGGTGCGATCATAAACAGTTTCCAGCGTCACGCCTTTAGGCAAGGTGGCCTTAACCAGATTCAGCTTCTCTTTAGCGGCGTCAACAACTTGCTGAGCATTCTCACCAATCCTGGCAAGTACCATTCCCATCACCACCTCTTTGCCATCTTGCGTGACAGCACCGAAGCGAGGGCCTGCGCCTTCAACGACTTTGGCAATGTTTTCTACATAGACTGGGGTACCTTGATTTTCAGAGACAACAATACGCTGAATGTCACGGCTATTCTTCACTAGTCCTAAGCCACGAACCAAGAACTGTTCTTGACCTATGTTGACATACTGTCCTCCGACTTGATGGTTATTAGCGACTAAGCGATCAATAACTTCAGAAAATGTCAGGCCATATTTGAATAACTTTTGCGGATCAATTTGCACCTGAAATTGCTTTTCATTACCACCCCAGGAAGTGATGTCATCTACGCCAGGGACGGTACGCATCACCATGCGCACATTCCAGTCATGCAATGAGCGCAGATCCATGGTGGATTGCTTGTCAGACTTCAAGGTGTACCAAAGCACCTGGCCTAGCCCCGAAGTGTTAGGCCCTAGCGTTGGTTCGCCATAGCCTGCCGGCATTCTGGACCGAGCATCAGCAAGCTTCTCGCCTACCAAGAAACGTGCTTGTTGGATATCTGTGGTGTCAGAAAAATACACACTGACATACGACAATCCAAACAATGACACTGAACGAATTTCCTCTATGCCTTTGAGGCCAGCCAGTGAACTCTCTACCGGAAAGGTAATGAGCTTTTCCACATCCTCTGAAGCAAGCCCGGGAGATTCTGTATATACGTTCACCTGTACAGGCGTGACATCAGGGAAGGCATCTAAAGGGACTTCCTGCCATGCCTTCGCACCAAAAAAAACCACGACCACAAATGCCAGAATGACCAGCAGCTTGTATTTAAGAGCAGCATCTAATATCCAATTCAACATGCTGTTCTCCTAGTGCTCATCACTGATTTGTGATTTGAGTTGTCGAGCTTTAAGCGCGTATACACCGGTCTGAACGATACTTTCATCCTCAGTCAGCCCAGTCTTAATTTCGACGTACTCGTTATATCGAGCACCAAGTTCGACCGCTCTTGCTTTGAAACCACCTTCCACGCTAACGTAAACATTGGGTATGCCCTGGACCATCACAACGGAAGTATTAGGCGCGACCAGAACTTCCTTGGTACCAGAATGATTCAGAACAACTTTGGCGAACATATCAATGCGGAGTTTTTGATCTGCATTTGGGAGCTCGATACGTGCCTTCACCGTACGCGTGGTTTTGTCTACGACACTGGATAGATAACTTACTTTACCGGTAAAGACCTCATCAGGATAAGCGGTCACGGTTACACTCGCTGTTTTGCCAACCTCAAGATATTGCAAGTCTCGCTCGGGGACATCAGCATCAATCCAGACAGTGGACATATCGGCAATCGTGAAGATGCTATCTGCTGGATTAGCCAACTCACCAATGACCGCATTTTTCTCAATCACAATGCCATTGAATGGTGCTTTCAGGACGTAAGTAGAACCACTTGGCTGACCCAGGCCGCCATACATTCTCAATCTTTCGGAATCTGCATAAAGTGCCGATTTAGCTCGCTCCAATGCTGACTGTGATTCGATGAATTGCTTTTGTGGAACAACCTTATCCTCATACAGCTTGGATATACGGTCGAAGTTTGCTTGGGCGAGCGCTAGATCAGTTTTAGAGCTTCTGAATTGGGCACGAGCTTCACCCATCTGGATACTGTCAATTTCAGCCAAGGTCTGGCCTGTTTTGACATGATCCCCAAGATTGGCAATGACTTTAGACAGCTTGCCTTCAATACGGGGCGTCACGTGCGCCAGCTTGTTCTGATTGGCCAGAATATTAGCCGTAAAACTGAGTTGATCCTGTATGGGTTGCTTGGTGACTTTAGCAATAGTGACACCGCTTTGCTGAATCTCTGTGTTGCTCAGTTTGATTAAGTCTTCGTCAGTCTTGGCCTCTGTAGCAACTGTTGAAGGTTCTGTTTTTGCTCCTTCAGCTTGGTTGCTTTCCGAGCTGCACCCGCTTAAAAGTATAAAGAAAATGATGACTGAGCATGCCAGCGCTACGACGTATAAATTTTTGAAGAACTTTAGCATTTTTATTTCCTAGTTTTGATTGGCCGCAGCGATAGGGGATAACCAGCCAGATATATATTCCAGTTCAATCTGCACAAGACGAAGCTCCTTCTGAGCGTCAATAATGTCCCTCTGTGCATCAACAACTTGTCTTTGAACAATTAACAACTGAGGCAGACCAATTTCACCGTTTTCAAACGCTAATTTAGATAGATTCAGATTCTCTTCGAGCTTTGGATATACCTCGCTATCCAAACGTCTGACACGGTCTTTGATGTTTTCACGCCGCAGCCATGCCGCCTCTACAGTCGCTTTTGCATTACGAGTGCCAGAGGCACGATTGATTTCAGATTGAGTGAGTTCAGCCGACGCCCGACCAATACCTGCTGCATTTCGGCGGAAAATAGGCAAAGGCATAGATACACCAATGGAAGAGATATTGTCGCTACCAGCCAGGCTGGCCTCGGTCGTATTGATCAGGCTGACAGTTAAGTCAGGGTACCGCATGCTCTTTTGCAGTTCTAAACGAGAACGTGCAGAAGCTTCTTTACTGGTAAGTGCCTGGATGCCTGGCCGTGTATCTAGCTTATTGAAAAGATCTTGCAGCGTATATTGCGTTTGATTTGGCGTTAACTCGCCCATGACTTCAGGAAAGTCATTTGCATTAAGCTGTAGTGTTGCAGCCAGTTGAGTTCTGGCACGCAATAGTTGCTCATTGAGGGAGATTAGCTGATTTCTTGCACGCTCTGCGTCCACGATGGCCAGATTGCCATCAAGCAAACTATCCTCGCCGGCACTCACTCGCTTACGTGAGAGTGAGGTGTTCTGCTCGATGAGTTTGAGAATGCGCTTTTCAACGTCTATACGCTTTTGTACGGCAAGCACGTTAATGAACTGCTCTTCTAATTGAGCATGCAAGAATCGGTACTCTTCAGCGATATCCTGACTAATGGCCGTTTTGCTTTCTTCGGCCGCTTGTCTACGGAAGCCTTGTTGGCCTGCAATCTCAAAGGTTTGGGAAACACCAATACCATACTCACCGCGATAAGGGTCTGAACCGCCTGTTTGCGCAATTCGGCGTGTTCTGGCTTCCAAACTCAGCGTTGGGTTGTAATAAAGTGGACCGGATGCATCCTGAAATTCCCCGGCAGGAATACTCTGGTTTGCGATCAAGCGCTTCAGATCTGGGTTGTTCTGGGCAGCTATATTCCAAGCTGTGTCCAATGTTAATGGTTCAGCCTGTATAGATGGGGCTGACAAGAAAGCTATTGAAATCAATAGCCATCTTCTAAAAGATGATTCAAACACGGTAAGACCTCTCTCGTTAGATCAATGATCAAGATGCCGAATAAATCAGCACCTTAGAAAAATCGATTAAGCGAGCGCAGGAGGTCGGTAGAGACTTTTCAGGACAGGATTGGTGAATTGATCTTTAGATTCGATTTTGAAAATCGTTGAATCTAATTCTGGTAGTGAATTAATAATTTCACTGGTTTCAATCGCCGTCATGTGCGCAGAGATATGGCAAGCATGATTACAGAATTGCTCCGGCATTGGCACATTCTCATTATCCGAAATGGAATTAACATGCGACTTATTAATCAAGTGCACATCTTGCATCACGGCTTGAGACGTCGTAGCATCATCAAACAAAACTTCTGGCGAGAAAGCCCACACTGATGAACTCATTACTGAGATCAGTGCAAGAAAAACCATAAATTTTCTGAAAATTTGATACATGCTTTTTTAAATCTAACAATAACTTATTGAATAGTCAATTTTTTCAGTGTAACCAAATGTACGAGAATCCAATTGAGGAGTAATGCGTGGAGTCTCTACCTCAATGTCTATGAATTAACCAGTTGCTGCAATGATGTTAAATCTGCAGAGTTTGCAGTCTCAGGATCGTCCTTCTGCAAAAAATGCATAATATGCGATATAGGAAATGGAATAAATACTTAAAATCAATGGGTTAAGAAATGGCATCCGAATTGCTTATTGGGAACGATAATCATTAGAAGATACATACAATGCTCATAAGTACTTTCAAAACAGGGATTGGAAAATACTTTTCTGTACCAGAAACACAAACCAGGTGGATATTTGCGATTTCATTATTCATCATGGTCACAGGCAACCTTTCACTTTGTCAAAACCTGCTGAAAACTTATCCGTTAAGTTTCCATAACCTACCATTCTTAGTTTCTCTGGTAATTTTCTTTTTTGCTACGATCGCTATCGTCTTTCAGATTCTAAGCATAGGCAGACCAGCAAGATGGGTTTTAGCCGCATTGATCATCGTCGCCTCCACTAACGCTTACTTTATGGATAGCTTTGGTGTGGTTATTGATCACACAATGATGGATAACGTAGCGCAAACTGACCTCAAAGAAATGCAGGGATTGCTCAGCTTCGAGCTATTGTTCAGATTCGTTGTGCTTGGCTTGATTCCAGCCTACTTGGTCATAAAGTTCTTTCCAAAGAGTGCATCATTCAAACAAGAACTTAAAGGTAGACTAAAAGCGATTTCCGCACTTGGATTAACAGCCATCATGGTTGTTTTACCATTCACTGCCGGTTATGCGTCATTCATTAGAGAGCATAAAATTGTCAGGTTTTATGCAAACCCGACTTACTCAATTTACTCTGCCTACAACTACTTGAGTCAAGAAGCCAAGGTCTATGAGGCACGCAATACAGTGCTCAAAACCATTGCTGGAGACGCAGTAAAGACTACCTCTACCAGTAATAAACATAAGCTGATTATTATGGTGGTTGGCGAAACAGCTCGGTTTGACAGGTTCTCGCTGAATGGTTATCAACGTATTACCAATCCCAACCTCGCAAACGCCAATGTGATCAGTTTTGATAACGTTTCCTCTTGCGGGACTTCTACAAGTGTTTCAGTGCCATGTATGTTTTCTTCTCTTGGTAAGAAGAATTACGATAAACAGGCAGCATTAAATCAAGAGAATGTCATCGATGTGCTCGCCAGAAATGGCATTGATGTTTTGTGGAGAGATAACAACTCAGACTCCAAAGGCGTTGCTTTGAGAGTTAAATACCAAAACTTCCAGTCCACCACATTGAATCCAATTTGCGATCCAGAATGCCGGGACGTTGGCATGCTGGACGGCCTTGATAAGCACATCCAATCCAAAGGCGATAAAGACATCCTCATCGTATTGCATCAAATGGGCAATCATGGTCCAGAGTACTTCAGGAGATACCCAGCTAGCTTTGAAAAGTTTAGCCCGGTTTGTAAATCCAAAGAGCTTAAAGATTGTACGAAACAAGAGATAGACAACTCCTACGACAATGCAATTCTTTATACGGATTATTTCTTGTCAGAGGTCATCAAATTCTTGGAACCCTATGAAGAAAATTATGATGTTGGAATGTTGTATATCGCAGACCATGGGGAGTCGCTGGGTGAATATGGGATGTATCTGCATGCGGCTCCAGTAATGATTGCCCCAAAAGAACAAACCAGAGTTCCATTGATAGTTTGGACAGGAAACTCATCTGCTTTCCCGGAAAGTCACTTAAGGCAACATAAAAGCTTGGCGCTAAGCCATGATGATGTATTTTGTTCTTTGTTGGTGGCGTATGACTTCCGTTCAAGTATGTGTACGCCGTACGTGGAAGCAGCTAGACATCTGCATGACTCATTAGACCATGATGCAATTGCAGTAGATGACAAGGGCGCTTCAAGCTAAAAACAGTTTGAGTTATTGGTCCCAGTTAATTAGGGCCAACACCCACTCCATTCAAGTTTGGTTTGCCGTTTTCCTCAACAGTAACCTCAATTTACTCGCGGAAAACGAAGTGCCAAACAATCCAGCCGATGTGTATGGTGTGTAACCAAGGTTGAGGCTTAATATTAAAGAGTGTCAGATTTACTAATTGAACCCAAAGATGGCTTTGAGAAGTTGCCAGCAAAAGGTAGATCTACATGCACCTTGCCCCATGAGCATACGAATACCGTTTATATGGGGCTAGGATATATAGAACGGCCACGTAGTTCTTTTCAAGCATTTTATAAGTTTGCTTATTCTCTTCTAATAGAACACTTCAAGCACACCAAAAAATGCTCCCCAGTTATCTCGATGAGCCACACTGCAAATATGCAAAAGGAGATCTGACTTTGGCTCTCCTATTAGATAACTCTTTATAAGATAATACGATCCTGATGCCGTCAGAACTGCATTATTTTGCTTATCGAAATACTTTATCGGAGAGGTATGATAAGCATTTTCCCCTTCATCATTTTGAATAAATCCTACTAAAAAAACGTGTTCAATTGGATGTGCCGATATCACTCGTTTGTAAAAAAAGGCATCTTGGATAACGCCATTAATACAGGTAAATTTCAGATTTGAGTTTAAGTGTACCAAATCATTTAGTGACACTCTCTCCAATTTAAGCTGATCTCGATTTCTTCTGATTACGTCATCTAAACTCTTAGGGATTAAATCAATTCCAAAACTCTCTTCATTCAAATTCGTCATCTTCATACCTCGAAAATTTATTTTATTTGTTGACACTATATATAGTGTAATGCTACCTTTGAGAAACTCGCAATATCCTATACTCCCAGCATCAGTCTGGAGTACATATGGATACCAAAATTGCGTTCGGAATTACTTTGAAGGGATTTAGAAAGTCAAACGGGATTACACATAGAGACTTTGGTACTAGTCGTACATATATAGGTTCTATTGAGAAAGGTCATGTTTCTCCAACTTTAGAGAAAATTGATGATATAGCCAAAGTTTTAGGTGTCCATCCTATCAGTTTGATTGTCCAGACTTATCTAAATATGGATGTAAATCATTCGGTTGAATATCTGATCTCCATAGTTAAAGAGGACCTAGCTAAATACCATTCAGATCTATGACTTACTATTTGGATAGGATTTATGTTTTTTTCTTTTTATCAAAAAAACAGTATTGAACTTGTTGACTATTCCCCTTGGTTTCTTTGTGAGGTGAGAGAAGAGGAAGGTGTTTCTGGAGATATCAGTTTTTCTAAAACTCATTTAATCGCAGATTTTACAAAGCTAACTGACTTTGCTTCAGAGAATGAGATAAACAAAGCATACGTCGTTATTCCTTACTGTTTGAATAATACAAGCGATTGGAGTTTGGCAAGATTAAGAGGAGTATCACTTGCACAATACTTTCATGAAGGAATTGAAAATATAGTTTATCGCTATGAATTAGCTAACGAAGATACTTTTTTAGTTGACTCTTTAGGATTAAAAGTTGAAAGCGAATTAACTTTTAAACCGATTATAAAATTCAAGTAATCTAAATTGGTTTTATTGTATTAAACTCAATTACATTCTTTAAAAGAGGATCGTTTGAATTCTCTAGGTTAGACTGCAATAAGTTAACTCTTCTAGTCTGGACTTCAAGAAGATGTCTTAAGTGCTCATTGTCTTTGGCATACTGATCTGCTTTTGTTTTCCAAACGCGAACTTCCTCACGGCTACAATTCAGGCGCTCTTCTAAGCTTAGGCTCGGCAGAGGTGGGATTGTACTTTCTTTCTCACTCTCAACGAGTTTTACTAAATCTTTTCTTTGGCTTTTGATCTCTTCAAGCTTTTCTAAAGGCCAAACTCTATTATTTAGAGTACCTCTGCTAACCTTGGACAATCTAGCAAGCACTGACTGTGTAGGTTTGAGTTTAGGATTAGAGGATATTTTCTGTAAAGCATCAGAAATCCTATTTGTAACCGTAATAAAGTCAGCTTGATTTTTTTCTTCAAGAGCCTGAGGAAGACTTGATTTGTTAACTATTTTCAACTTTTTCTCCGAGACTTTCTAGCACCATCTTAGCTTCTAAAGCAGCAGTTAAATGAACGTCTTTAGCGTAAGCGAAAGCATCATCATGAGCCATTTGCATATTTTGCTCATAAATTCGCTTCCACTGAGGCACATGCGTTGATGTAATAATTGCTTGGCCACATTTTCCTGGATTACATTGAAGCGAACCAATGCAGGGACTTGTCTCTTTTGTCCCGTCTTTCAGTAAACGATCCCTACGACCTCCGCAATAGCCAGTGCCGACACTAGCAAAAGGAATACCTTGTTTTGAAAGCTGAGCCATTAGCATTTCTTTGGACCAGCCTTGAGCGGCCATGCCTTGAAAATATACCCTTCTTCTTTGTTTGAATTCCTCAGCCCCACCTCCCGCAACTGGCGTATCGGGATCATAAAGGCTTGAAGCAATCTCGGTGTATGCGTTAGTCGTCTGCCTCGCTCTTTGAGCAGAAATATCAGCAATATTCCCATACATCAAAGTAACTGACGGGGGTATTGCATTCAATGCAGAATATAAATGTTTCAATTGATGGGCAATAAACATTAAACCCAAATCAGCTCTAGCAAGTTGGTTCGCAAGACTATGACGAAGTTGGTGAGAACTGATAACCCAACTTCGCCATCTTTCTGTGGTATCGATTTCCCGCAAATAATTATTCATACTTCCAACAAATCCGGTAATGCTTAGAGGTGTTGGCTTTACTCCAATTGGTACAGTTTCTCTGCTAGAAATCAAATATGGATTGAATGTCACTCTTGAAATTTCTTCGAGACATCGCAATGCATCTCGCATTATTGGTATCGCTGGCCATATGTCATTTTCTTCTGGTGACAGGTCATCCTGGCTTTTAACTAATGTGCCCAGCAACACATAAATACCATGATGTTTCTTGATACAGCCTACTTGAAAGGTGGTCAAATCCGAATACCTGGCCCCTGTATACATTCCGATTATGGTATAAGCTGCCCGCTGGACCTTGTAAATGTAATCTAATACATCACTAAGTAATATTCCGTGATCCTCTTTGAATTTTGCTCTCAATTTGATAGTTCCAAAATGACGCTTCTTGCTTAAAGCCGCTGAAATTTCTCGGTCAATTTTCCTTATATTTGTATAGTCTTCAAAGACCAAATTCCCACCCGAAGAACATTCAAGAACTTTATGTTTTGGTATTTCAGCATGGCCATTATCAGCCGCTTCAATATTGAGCCAATTTAAAAAGCCTTTAACCTCTCCACAGGCACGGTTAGATAAGAATTTAAATAAATCATTTGGCATTACCGGATTGTAGTCCGTCCGCTGCGTTTCATACTTAAAAGCTAGCGCCTCAATATCAGTATTAGTCCAGAGCACCCCTTTACCCAAATATCTGGTTACGATTGGGCTTGTAAGGTCTTTTAAACCCTTTTTTAAAGCCTTACCATCTTTGAAGGAATATGATTTAAGAGTCTCCGCAATGTCATGAAGCCTAATATCCGTTATTGATGAAATATGACTCAGACTTCCTGATTGAGAACGTAATGAAATTAAACTTTCTTTATAAACTGCTGAGAAAAAGCGTGCCAGAATCTTGACCATTACAATAACTGTTTGTGGCTTTACCCATCCTTTTCCCTTTAGACTACTGTCAACAAGATAACTTATCGCTGTAAGTATTTTCAACTCATATATTAGCTGGTCTGGAATTGACCGGGCTTCATTTGAATCACCAGAAACATGACATCTATAGTTTTCCCAATTTATCTGAAGCCGAGAAATTGGTACTGATGTTTGTCTAGTTAAGCTTTCATCAAAAAAATCCCAAAAGTCGTCCTGAAATTTAGACTTCTTGGAAACATAAAACTCCTCGTCAAAGTTGAAGTCATTCTCTATTACGGATTTAATATCAATTTTCTTCGCTTTATCAATCACGGGTTACTCCATGATAGATTAGAGGGTCAATTACAACGTCTAGCGTCTCGGACATTTCGACAGCCCATTCAAGAACATCAGAATCGAACTCGCTTTCGTCTGGATCGAAAAGTTGCTCTAATAACTCGAGAGTTTTATCGTAATGATCTGCATTTGGTAGATTTTGAATATTGTTGTTCTGTAAGTCCAAGAGTTGACTTCGGTAGGCTGCTAACACTGGGAGGTGCTCTTTTAATAAGATCACGTTTTTACAAAAAAGACACATATTGAATCTAGTACATGCGGAACCTTGAACATACCCTTGCAATCTTTTTACAGAGTCAGGTGGATCGTAGGTGTTTTTACAATCTGCAACCAATCCCTTATAAATCTTGATTGGTTGATATTCGGGAGCCGTACTTATCTTTGTGGAGCACTCGTTTGTATAGTCAGCTATATTCTCCCTAATTCTCTGCAAAGCCTCACTCACAACTTTACGAATTGGAATGTCAAGTCTGTTCTTATTTATATACATAAGAGTAGTTGTAATACTTTTGTGGCGAGCAACCTGCTGAATTTCAAAAAGGTCACGACCCGAAAGAGCCATATTGGTTAATTTAGTTGAGCGAAATCTCACCAAATTAAACTCCAACGGTTCTCCATCATCATTTCTTAAATCATATTTATTAACTATTTCTCTACACCAATTTGAAGTTTGTGCGGAACTCAGCCCAATTACCTCACCATACTTTTTTCGACTCCCTGCCTCATAAATTATCAATCTATTTTTAAGTTCGCATTCATCTTGCAATCCATCTCGCATGGTTTGTGTTAAAGCAACTAATGTGTCAAAAGCTTTCTTAACATTAATAGCTTGCTTTCTTTTAAGAGGTTGCTCATCCAAACTATCTAACAATGAGAGGTGCAGCTCCTTTTCCCCTCCAGAGCGTTTTTTTTCAAACTTTATGTAAGGCATGTTTGTTAATGGATGCTCATCAACATACGAATCTAGACTCAGGTTGAGTAAAGAGTCTGGATTTAATCCAGTGAGGTATATCAAATTCACAACCGTAGGCATAATCAAATTTCTCCCTATAAATGGAGTTACGCCCCAGCTGTGGTAGACATTCTGAATACCTCCGTGGGTATTACTGGCATGAAAGTAAAAATTCTTGTGTTTTGAACTATCCTCTGACTGACTTAAAAAGCTGGCATTACCCTTCATAACATTTTCAAAATACCATTGAAGATTGGCTTTAATTTTCCAGCCATGACCAGGATCATTAAGTCTCGCATTTGGGTTAGTTTCAGACTTAATTCGCGGGTCTTTCCCTTCGCCTGGCTTTAGGGGGGTGTAGCCGGCAAGGATTCGTAGGACAACTCTCATTTCTGAATTTACGGCTGTCAATATTTGTTCTAGCTCTTTATCCGAATAGTCTTTATGAGCATTAGTTTCTCTAAAGCCGGATTTTGTATTTGCATTCAGTATCGAATGACATGAAAGCAAATCTTGTGCAAATGCTTCCTTTAAAGTTTGCCGTACCGCGCTCAGAAAACTTACTAAGGTATGAGACGCGAGCTTTGGTAGGTCACTTTTTACATTTCCATGTAAGTCAGTAACTTTTTTCAATCGGACAAAAAAGAATTCATCAATATGTTCTTTTAAAATGAAAGGCCTATTTCCATGCTGCTCCTTCAAGTAAATCAATAATTTTCTTTTTGCTCCCATATAGGTTGATCTGGTTTCTTTTGTAGCAGCTCTGCTTGCCCTTTTATCGAATAACCAAATGATCTGTGCATATGGATTACCTGAAGTAGCCGCAGGTGGCTTCCCAAATTTTTCAATATCTAAAGGAGTTATGTTCGAGCTATTATTCAACTTTCACTCCAATTTTTTTTATGGGTGGTAATTCACGTGCTCTAATGTACGTTTCCTTAAAGATTTTTTCCGACTCTTCTATCCTTTTAATCATAAGAGGGTTATTTGATGCTTCTCTTAGCTTTTGTAGCAAGGCTACTGGAATCTGAGTATAGATTTCGGTTGTTTTAATGCTAGCGTGTCCGAGCATTTTCTGAAGATATAAAAGGTTATCTAGAAAGCTTCCACTTTCTTTTGCTTTCAGTATAGATATTGCGGTACCGTGTCTTAGTCTATGAGGTGACACTTTCTTACCTAGACCTGCCCTGTGAGCAGCATCATCCATAAATTTTTGTATTGCTTTAATGGTTAGCTCCTCTCCATATACATTAAAAAAAGCTGGTCTTGCTTGTTTTGGATTTGGGACATAATTAGCAAACATGTATGATTTTGAATTAAAGTAGCGATTCAATCTGACCAAGAGTGGTCTAGAAATGATTGTATCTCTCATTTTGTACGCACCATTTCGCCCCTTGCTACCCTTTATCCTTAATGGAAAATAATCATCAGTCTCAGGATAGTTTTCCATATTTGGAATATCATCTTGAGTGACTCTAAGAACTTCTGATACGCGAACTCCAGTGTCGAAAATAAAATGTGTGATAAGCCTTTGGATCTCCCAACGCATTCCTTTTGATAATTGAATAACTTCGTTGGGTAATAAATATCTAGGTATTCCTTTTGACGGATTTGAGGTTCGAAAACCAGAATTACAATATAGTGATTTCTTGTGTACTTTCCCTGAGCTCTCGCTAGCCAGCCAATTTGTAAAAGACTTAATAAGAGATTCATAACCTCTAACAGTGCTTGCTGCCAGCCCTTTATTTATTAAATGCTTATAAAAATCGTCGATGATAGTCAAATTTAATCCAACGATTGCTTGGTCCACTGTTACCTGCCCAAAGACTCTATGCGACTCGAGAAAACTACAAAAGTCTTTCAACCGTTTTGAATATAAGTCTAACGTGCATCTACTTCTTGATTTTGGAGACCCCACCATTGAATTCAGAAAATTTGTAGGAAGCTCTACTACACGCTCTAAATTATCAAAGAACAGGTATTCATTCTCGCAAACGGAATCCGCAGTATGGAGTATCAATTTGCACCTCTACTTTTGCTACACATTGATTATGTATTACAAAATCAAATAGCCAACTATTATTTATCGCGACAACATTATAAGAAAATAATATATCAACAAAAAAAACTTGTAAACCATAATTAAAGTTTAAATTGGTTTATTTGAAGGACTTGTGAAGAATTATTCTTACAGGTCTCACTCAATTAAACGTTACAGGCATGTGTTATGCCATTTAACAGTTCGCGGGTAAAAGTAGATTCAAATACGCTATCCAGTATCCGCAAAGGTCAAGTGCTCCGAGACCTCAAGCGATAAGGAAGATTTGAACGAGAAACATAAGAATGAGGCAACTACTTGAAGATTCTGGCCCTATTAAATACAGGGATTTGAAGTGACATCTGCTTGAATATCTATGGAAAAGAAAGCAGATTTAAATTGATCAGATTAAATTTGGAATAACTGTAAGCGAGAATAATGTGTTTATTTTTGATACTTTAAATCTCAATAGACTTATGTAATGTACAAAAGCATTACGGTAGATAAATAGAAAAATATCCGCACTTCGCTGATAGAGCTGGCAGGACAGTTTGCCATCTGCCACATAAAACTGGAAAAAAGCATGGCATGGCGGCAACTTCATCCGCTCAACATCGGCCACATTCCAGGCAGACACAATTAAGCGACGAGAGTCAGGGGTCTTTTTGATCTGCTCTATAACCTGCGAAATCTGGTCAATATGACTGCCATCCGGCTTGGGCCAATTGCGCCATTGATAACCATAGACCGGGCCGAGATTGCCTTGTTCGTCTGCCCACTCATCCCAAATGGTGACGCCTTGTTCCTTGAGATAGGCAATATTGGTACTGCCTTGCAAAAACCAGAGGAGCTCATGAATAATCGACTTCAGGTGTACCTTTTTGGTCGTTAATAATGGAAAACCTTCTGCCAGGTTAAAGCGCATCTGATAGCCAAACACCGAGATCGTGCCTGTACCGGTGCGGTCAGTTTTGACATGACCATGCGCAAGTACGTGGTTCAGTAAATCATGATACTGTTGCATAGACAGGCTCCCGCTAATTTAGGTATTGGCGACGATAAATGCTTTAATCGCATCGACACTGACGTCCATGACAGTCGAGGTTTGCGGCAAGTCTTCCAGGCCTTGCAGGCTGGCTGGCCGCTCTGGTTTTTCTCCTAGAGCTTCCACGATGGCGTCTTCAAACTTGGCCGGCAGTGCCGTTTCCAATACTAGCATGGGCACATTTGGCTTACGGTGTTCCAGAGCGACTTTCAAGCCATCGGCAGTATGCGTATCAATAGTCACGCCATATTTTTCTTTGGTAGTGCGTATGACTTGCATCCGGTTGGCATGGTTACTATGGCCTGAAACAAACCCAAAGTCAGCCACTTTCTCAAAATAACCATCTGCATTCAGGTCAAACTTGCCCCCATGATCCACAGCGGTCCACAGCTCGCGTACCCTTGCGCTGTCTTGCCCCACCAAGTCATAGACAAAGCGCTCAAAGTTGGAGGCTTTGCTGATATCCATGGACGGGCTGGAGGTATGATAAGCCTTGGCTGAACCACGCGGCGCATAAACGCCGGTATTGAAAAATTCGTCCAGCACATCATTTTCGTTGGTAGCAACGATCAATTGATCAATAGGCAAGCCCATCATGCGCGCAATATGCCCTGCACAGACATTGCCGAAGTTGCCACTTGGCACGGTGAAGCTGACCTTCTGGCTGTTGTTTGTGGTCACAGCCAAATAGCCTTTGAAGTAATACACAATTTGGGCTGCAATGCGCCCCCAGTTAATGGAATTGACTGCGCCGATTTTGTATTGCGCCTTGAATGCATGATCATTTGAGACGGCTTTGACCATATCCTGTGCATCATCAAATACCCCTTTAACCGCAATATTGAAGATGTTTTTATCTTGCAGGCTGAACATCTGCGCCGTCTGGAAGCGGCTCATTTTCTGGTAAGGCGATAGCATGAAGACACGTACGCCTTTTTTGCCACGCATGGCATATTCGGCCGCTGAGCCTGTATCACCGGACGTTGCGCCCAAAATATTGGTGGTCTGGCCAGTTTTTTCCAGCACGTATTCAAACAGGTTGCCCAGCAGCTGCATCGCCATGTCTTTAAACGCCAGCGTTGGCCCATTTGAGAGACTCAACAGGTAGAGATTATCCTCGAGCTTGAGTGTAGGTGTAATGTCCTCGGCATTTTGGCCAGCACGCGCATATTGATAGACTTCAGCCCGGTAGGTTTTATCAATAATGGCTTTGAGATCTGCGTGTGGAATATCACTGTCATCAACCAAGCGTGACAAAACCGCAAACGCCAGCTCACGGTAACTCATGCCACGCATGGCATTGAGGTCAGCATCGCTGAATTGCGGATACTGCTCAGGCAGATACAAGCCGCCGTCTGGCGCCAGGCCACCCAGCAAAATCTCACTAAAACTCAAAGCAGGCGATTGCCCGCGGGTACTGATATATTTCATTGTATGACACTCACTGAATTTGGCCGGGTCAACATTAGACTGACTTAGCGCGACAAGGATTCGACACGGATTTTTGTCACTTTACCAGTCAAGGCGGGCAAGGCCTCGATACGGGCGATCGCGGTATCCATGGTTTTTTCCTGGGTGGTATGGGTCAGAATGACGATATCCGCTTCTGACTCCCCATCTGCCGGCTCTTTCTGCAGCATGGCATCAATCGAAATTTGCAGATCAGCCAGAATCTTGGTGAGATCGGCCATGACACCTGGTTTATCCGATGCACGCAAACGCAAATAGTAATCAGAATGCACATCTGCAATCGGCAACACGGGCAAAGCTTGCTGCTGGTCCAACTGGTAGCCCAAATAGGCCACGCGTTGTTCGGCCTGCGTGCCCTGCAAGCGCGCGATATCCACCAGATCAGCCACCACAGCACTCGCGGTAGGCTCAGCGCCCGCACCGGCGCCGTAGTATAAGGTAGGCCCAACGGCATCGCCTTTCACCACAACGGCATTCATGGCGCCATCGACATTGGCAATCAGGCGTTTTTCCGGGATCAAGGTGGGATGCACACGCAACTCGACGCCCTCACTGGTTTTCTTGCTGATGCCCAGCAATTTAACGCGGTAACCTAACTCTGCCGCATAGCTAATATCTTGAATGCTGAGTTGAGTGATGCCCTCAGTATAAGCTTGTTCAAACTGCATGGGCATGCCAAACGCAATACTGGCCATGATGGTCAGCTTGTGTGCGGCATCAATGCCTTCGACGTCAAACGTCGGATCAGCCTCGGCATATCCCAGACGCTGCGCTTCTTTGAGCACATCTGCGAAGGCGAGGCCTTTGTCACGCATTTCGCTCAGGATAAAGTTGGTGGTACCGTTGATAATGCCAGCCACCCATTCGATTTTGTTGGCACTTAAGCCTTCACGTAAAGCTTTGATGATGGGGATACCGCCTGCGACCGCCGCCTCAAACGCTACGATTACGCCTTTATCGGCCGCAGCTTTAAAAATTTCGTTACCATGCACGGCCAGCAAGGCTTTGTTGGCGGTGACCACATGCTTGCCATTGGCAATGGCTTGCAGCACCAACTCCTTGGCAATGGTGTAGCCGCCGATCAACTCGACAACCACATCAATCTCCGGGTTATTGACCACAGCAAAGGCGTCGTCAGTCAGTGCAACCTGCCCATTAGTGACCTGTTTGGCGAGGTCCAGATTGCGGTCAGCCACTTGCACAATACGGATATTGCCCCCAATCCGGCGCGCGATTTCCGCCTGGTTACGGGTGAGCACGGTGTAAGTACCACCGCCTACTGTGCCTATGCCCAACAATCCAACTTTTAATTCTTTCATACTTAATACTCACCATTGATGGCATGCCCACTGGCACACCTTTTATTTTGAATGTTTCTTTCGATACCCATCGAGGTAACGCCCGATACGTGTCATGGCCTCGGTCAGGTCATCCACATTAGGCAGGAAGACTACACGGAAGTGGTCTGGCGACTTCCAGTTAAAACCGGTCCCCTGTACCAACAGCACTTTTTCTTCGAGCAGCAAGTCCAGAATAAATTGCTGGTCATCCGCAATCGGATACATGTTGGCATCCAGCTTGGGGAACAAATACATGGCGGCCTGAGGTTTGACACAGGTCACCCCTGGCATCGCGGTCAACATCTCATAGGCCAGGTCGCGCTGTCTGCACAGACGACCACCAGGGGCCACCAGATCGTTGATACTCTGATATCCACCCAGCGCAGTCTGGATCGCCAGTTGGCCGGGCACATTGGCACATAAGCGCATAGAGGCCAGCATATTCAGGCCTTCGATGTAGTCCTTGGCGTCTTTTTTATCGCCAGAGATAATCATCCAGCCGGAACGATAGCCACAAGCCCGGTAGTTCTTGGACAAGCCATTGAAGGTCACAAACAATATGTCATCGGCCAAAGAGGCAATCGAAGTATGTGTATTGCCGTCGTACAAGACCTTGTCGTAAATTTCATCGGCAAAAATCACCAGGCCGTGATGGCGGGCGATCTCAATAATGCCTTCCAGCGTCTCTTTAGGATACAAGGCACCGGTGGGGTTATTGGGGTTGATAATCACAATACCTTTGGTATTGGCATTGATTTTGTTCTCAATATCCTCAAGGTCAGGCAACCAGCCAGACTGCTCATCACACACATAATGCCGTGCGGTGCCGCCAGCCAGATTGACGGCCGCCGTCCACAGTGGATAATCGGGCATGGGTACCAGAATCTGGTCACCATTATTGAGCAAGCCTTGCATAGCCATGACAATCAGCTCGGACACGCCGTTGCCAATAATAATGTCGTCTATGGTCACGCCAGTAATATTCTTTTGCTGGGTGTAATGCATGATGGCTTTACGCGCGGCAAACAACCCTTTGGAATCGGTATAGCCAGAGGCCTGATCCATATTATGAATCACGTCCTGAACAATTTCTTCTGGTGCATTGAAACCGAACGGCATCGGGTTACCGATATTCAGCTTGATAATGCGCTGCCCGTCTTCCTCCATCTGGCGTGCGCGCTGTAATACAGGGCCGCGGATGTCGTAACAGACATTACTGAGTTTGCTGGATTTATTGACTGGCTGCATAGCGGATTAACAAACACATCTGGCGTGTGTTAAGCTCTTAAAGTAAAACTTTCATTCTACCTGCAAACCCTTGCTACATCAATGAACCTAGTACGTGGCATCGGGTCTGGATTGGATAGTCCTTGCACATTCAGCCACCTCACAATCGAGCTTCAAACTTATGAAACTACATCTGCATACCGGTGAACAGCAATACCAGATTCATGGCGTCGATAGCGATGCGGTGACCATCAATCAGCAGCGCTATCCACAACCAGTCATTGTCAGCGATCAGGCACTGCGCACTGACTGGTTTCATGGTCCTTGGGAAAAGCTGGACGCTCAAGCTTTATCAGTCATTCTGGAGTTCAAACCAGAAGTCGTGTTATTGGGGACGGGAGACAAACAGCGCTTTATTCACCCCAAACACCTGCAGCCCTTTTTATCGGAACTGATCGCCGTGGAATGCATGACCACTGCAGCCGCTTGCCGTACCTTCAACATTTTGAGCGCAGAAAATAGAAAAGTCGTGGCTGCCCTGCTACTTGAAAAACACTTGTCGGATGCAAGTTAGCCGCTTACTGCGGCTTGAGCGTCACGCTTAGCCCATCCGGGGTGACTTTAAACTGGTCGGGTTGATACTTTCTCCCGGCATAACTCAAGTCTTCCGGCTTCACTTCATATAGCACGACCTGCTTAAACCATTGCCGACCTATGTCTTTAGCCAACTGCTGGGCGAGGTTGCTCCACTCACTGCCGGTACCATCCAGCTGTAACGAATCCACCTCAGGCTGATCCAGCACCACCGCCTGTTGCGCCTGATCAAACCTCAACAAACCAGAGAGACCGAGTTTGCCGGTCGCAGAGTTAGCCAGCAAATCGCTACGGACATTCGCATCCATCAAGGCATGTATGCGGCCTGAGCCAGGCTCGACCGACACGAGTGCATTAGAAAGCTGAAGGTGCAATATACGCATAAGCGTGATCGGTTTTTCCAGTTTTCGATTCAACTTTTGCTGTAATTGTGCCGTATTAATATGCAAGGTGCGCTCGCCCAGACTCACACAGTGCGAGAGGAGTAACACTAGCAAAACACTGAGGCAAAGCCCGATTAATTGACGCATTTGTAAGCCCTATTTAACACTTGTAACATTCAACAAAAATCGAAAACACTTCACAGAGGATACGATAAGATCGTGCGCTATGGGAATTAAACATCGCCTCCAGCCTGGATTTACATTGGTAGAAATGATTGTGGTCATGCTGATTCTATCAGCGCTGGCTGTGACTGCCTATGCACGTATTTCTCAGGTCGACTCACAGGCCAGACAAGCCAGCTTGTCAGCCTTCAAAGCTAACGTACAAGCGACTGCCATCATGGCCAAAGGCGTATGCATGTCCGATCCGCAATGTGACAGCCAGCAAGTGGCACCGTCAACCACGATAGAGGGCAATGTTATTTACTTCAGCCAAAGCTATCCTGTCGGCTGGCTGGGCAATAGTGATGGTGCAGGCACCCTCAACCAGTTACTAGACACTGGGAAATTTGCTATCCAGCCATCCCTGTCAGATCGTGAGCATGCCACCTATTATTTGCAAGGGGCCAGAAACAGCGCACACTGCAAGCTGGAATATATCCTGGCCTCCGGTGCAAACAGCACTCAGCCTTTGACGATCCAGACAGACAGTAGCGGTTGCTAATATCAGGTCAAGCAGGCACCAAAAATAAAAAAGCCGTGTGTTGAAATCACACACGGCTATATACAGCTCAACCCAAGCTTAAAGATGTTTGGTTGACAAGGTCAATGTGGCGTTGGTGCCACCAAAACCAAAGCTGTTAGAAAGTGCGGTTTGCACCTTGGCAGATGGAATGGCCTGACGCACAATATTCAAGCCCTCAGCCGCCGGGTCCAGATGATCAATATTGGCAGAGGCCGCAATAAATCCGTGCTGCATCATCAGCAAGGTATAAATGGCTTCATTGACACCGGCGGCCCCAAGCGCATGACCAGACAGTGATTTGGTGGAGGCAATCGCTGCCCGGCTTTGCGTGCCAAAAACAGCGCGAATGGCTTCAAGCTCTTTGGTATCACCAACCGGGGTGCTAGTCCCATGCGTATTGATGTAATCAATGTCTTCCGGACTAATCCCTTGCAGGGCTTGCTGCATACAGCGCACCGCCCCTTCCCCGCTGGGAGCCACCATGTCATAGCCGTCAGAGGTTGCCCCGTAGCCTATCACTTCAGCATAAATCTGCGCACCGCGGGCTTTTGCATGTTCGTACTCTTCAAGCACGACAATGCCGCCTCCACCGGAGATGACAAAGCCATCCCTATCCACATCGTAAGTACGGGAAGCTTTTTCAGGCGTCTCATTATATTTGCTCGACAAGGCGCCCATGGCATCAAACAGATAACTCATGGTCCAGTGCTCTTCTTCGCCGCCGCCAGCAAACACAATATCCTGTTTACCCAATTGAATTTGCTCTACACCGGCCCCGATACAGTGGGCACTGGTTGAACAGGCAGAGCTGATACCGTAATTGACGCCCTTGATTTTCGCCCCGGTCGCCAAGCAGGCAGCAATGCCACTGCTCATGGTTTTGGTGACCATGTAAGGTCCCACACGACGAATCCCTTTTTCAGCCAGTGTATTGGTGCCTTCCAGCATACTCTCGGTGGAGGTCCCCCCGGCACCGACAATGAGGCCGGTCCGCACATTGGACACCAGTTCCGCTGGCAGTTGCGCATCAGCAATCGCTTCCTGCATGGCCAACCAGGCATAAGCATGGCCTTTGGCCATAAAACGCAACAACTTACGGTCAATCAGGGCTTCGATATCCAAATTTTTAATCGACCCCGCCACGTGCGAGCGCAAACCGCGCTCGGCATACTCCGGCTGATAGCTTATGCCAGAGCGCCCGGCTTTCAGGCTCTCCAGCACTTCTTGTTTGTTATTACCGAGACTTGATACGATACCAAATCCTGTAATCACTACGCGACGCATTGCGCCTCCCTTAAACTTCAAAAAACGGTCACGAATACTAAAAATGATCCGTACTAAAAATTGTCTGTGGTGGTAAACAGCCCAACACGCAAATCGCTGGCAGAATAAATCTCACGACCATCCACCTCCATCCGTGCATCCGCAATCCCCATCACCAGTTTGCGCATGATCACGCGTTTTAAATCAATGTGATAACGCACTAACTTGGCCTTGGGCAGGACTTGACCGGTAAACTTCACCTCGCCTGAACCCAGCGCGCGGCCACGTCCAGGCCCACCTTTCCAACCCAGAAAAAAGCCAACCAGCTGCCACATCGCATCCAGACCCAAACAGCCTGGCATCACAGGGTCTCCGGTGAAGTGGCATTCAAAAAACCACAGGTCAGGACGGATATCCAGCTCGGCAATAATTTCGCCCTGGCCATATTTTCCACCTTCATCAGAAATCTTTACGATCCGGTCAAACATCAGCATAGGAGGCAGTGGCAATTGCGCGTTGCCTTCACCAAACATTTAGCCGCGACCGCAAGACAGCAACTCCTCTTTACTGAAACTACTTTTTCTAGTCATGTATTTTTAGATTTTTAGTATAAAACAATATTTTCGCCGGAAATTGCGTTTAGTGAAAGCTTTTTGTCACGCAAAGACTATACAGACCTGTATACTTTTCTTCAAAACACAGGTAACATTCCCAAAATTGTTACTGAATTTTACATATTAAAAACCGGCTGTCTGACGGGGTTTAAAAAAGGATTCGTGAATTTTTCACCCCGTTAAAGTTACAATTTAGTTACAATCAGAATCACTTAATACATTCAAATCATCAGGAAATCAGGCATGCAAGAACAACAACTCAACGATTGGCGTACCCATGCGCTCACACTCGAGTCAGAAGTCAACAAAGTGGTCGTCGGTCAGGAAACCCCGGTACGCCTGATTACCACGGCCGTGTTTGCGCGCGGCCATGTGCTGCTGGAAGGTGATGTGGGCGTTGGCAAAACCACCTTGCTGCGCGCATTCACCCGTGGCATTGGCGGTGGCTACCAGCGAATTGAAGGCACCATAGACCTGATGCCGAATGATTTGGTGTATCACACTTATTTGGGCGAAGATGGCAAACCTCATGTCAGCCCCGGTCCGCTGCTGATGTCAGGCCAGGACTTGTCGATCTTCTTCTTTAACGAGATCAACCGCGCGCGGCCACAAGTGCACTCCCTCATGCTGCGTGTGATGGCGGAGCGGACACTGACCGCGTTTAACAAGGAACATTATTTCCCGCACATGCTGGTGTTTGCTGACCGCAACCAGGTGGAGCGCGAAGAAACCTTTGATATTCCTTCAGCAGCGCGCGACCGTTTCATGATGGAAATTCCAATCGTGGTGCCGCCTGCACACGACATTATGGAATCCCTGATTTTTGATACGCGCTTTCATGATGTAGACCAACTGATTTCAAATGTGCCAGCCGACATCCTTCAGTTTGACCAGCTAAACAGTTTTGCCAAGGTAATCCAGGAAAACATTCAGGCCAGCCCTGCCCTGCGCAAATATGCACTTGACCTGTGGCTGGCCACCAAAGATCCGGTTGCCTATGGCGTCAAGGTCTCCAACGTAGACATGAAGCGCCTGGTACTGAGTGGCGCCAGCCCGCGCGGGATGGGTATGCTGCTGCGTGCCGCCCGCGTCAATGCCTGGCTCAATAACCGCGCTGCAGTGGTACCGGAAGATATCCATGCCGTGTTCCATGAAACCATTGCACACCGCCTGGTCTTTAGCCCGGTCTACGAAATGCGCCGGACTGAAATTGCCCGCGAATTGCTGTCCGGTATCGTTCACGCGATTGCTGCCCCTTAATGGATGATGTACGAATTCACAAATAACGAGTACTGAAAAGTGATGCAGACAATTAAGGAATTCAGCTACCACATCGGCTGGCGCTCGCGCGCACGTCGCCCTGGCCGCCACAAGAGCAATCAGCGTGGCATGGGGATGGAGTTTCGCGGTCATACCACGCTGCTGTCCTATCCTGACCCGCGCCGGATTGACATCCGCCAAACCATACGTGACCCCATGGAGCAGGTGTATGTGCGTATCTTTAACCAGAAAAGCGCCACGCCTGTGTTTGTCCTGTGTGATATGTCGGGCTCCATGCAATACGGCACACCGCATACCAAACTGGTGACTGCGGCTGAAATCACCCGCTCGGTCGCCCAATCGGCTTGCCGCAATACGGATCCGGTTGGCTTTATCGGCTTTGATGATGATTTGCATGACGCGTGGCTGTCTACGTTGTCTTCACGGCCACACAGCATGTTTGACCTGGCTGACCGCCTTGAAAACCATTTACCCAATGAGGTCGGTGCCGCCGCCCTGCTGGAAAGCGTCAGGTTGTTGCCACGCGAGCGATCCCTGATTTTCATGGTGTCCGATTTTCATATGCCGCTGGAACAACTGGAAGCCGCGCTGGTGCTCATGCTGCGTCATCATATTGTGCCAGTGGTGTTATGGAATAGCACTGAATACAAGCAGTTGCCGGAATTTGGCATCACCAGTATCAATGACCCGGAAACCGGCGAGCGGCGCACGCTGTTTTTACGTGCCTCCTACCGTCAACGCATCCTGGAAGCGTTCGCGGCCCGTCGCCAGGCCATTGAAGATATTTTTATGAGATTTGATATGCAGCCCTTTTTTGTGGAAGACCAATTCGATGCCGATTTACTGACCGAATACTTCCATCAATACGTGCCTGCCTGAGGAAAGCGACCCATGAAAGCGCGCCACCATCTTTTATCTTTAGTGTTAGCAGCCAGCCTGTTGTCTGCCTCACTTAGCAGCGTTGCCGATGTGATTTTGCCATCCGTTGACAATAAATTTGTCAGTGTCCAGGAAATCAACCCGACCCGCGATGCCGGCTTTTTCGTCGGTGACAAGCTGCAACGGACCATGATCCTGACCGTCAAGCAACCTTACGAATTGATCAAGGAGTCGCTACCGATTGTCGGTTATGAGCACCGTTACCGCGGCCAGGTTTCTGGCATTGAATTGACGGCGATTGACATGGAGGAAGCCCATGAGCGACAGCAGACCGTGTATACGATACACCTAGAATATCAGGTCTTCAAATCTGGTCGCGTGGTCAAGCCCGCCATCCTCAGAGGCGAAATCGTCAAGCTACGCCAGCAAGGCAGTCAGGACATCAAGCAATTCCGCATGCCCTCGTTTAACTTCAGGACCTCACCACTGTCCGTGTATGGCGAAGTCAACCTGAAGAATGAAATGAGCCCGTTTGTCGCCCCCTTGAAACTGCATGCAGACAAAGAATGGCTGGCGCTAAAAGTGGCGACTGGTGTGCTGGCCGTCTGTTTGCTGGGCTTAGTCTATATTTTGGCGGCCAATACCTGGTTACCGCGCATGGGTGGTGCTTTTGCCAAGGCCTACCGCAAGCTTGGCAAATTGCCGGACGACGCGCAAGGTCTGCAACAGGCCATTTCCACGGTACATGAAGCCTTGCATCAGGTGGCGGGGCACAGCGTATTTGGTAATGGTATCGAGCATTTTTTGCAGCAAAAACCTGGTTTTACCCCTGCCAGGCCAGAAATTGAACGTTTTTTTGCCTTGTCTCGCCAAGTATTTTTTGACGCCAGCACCCCGCTGGAACTGGGCATCCCACCACGTGAATGGCTGAAAAAATTCTGTAGGCACATGCGCGACTGCGAACGCGGCTTGAAGCCAGAGGTACATGCATAATGGCTTTTACCCATCCGTGGCTGTTGTGGGCACTCCCCTTGGCGCTATTACCATTATTGCTAGATCGTTCCCATAGTAAACATTACTCCTGGGTGAGCCTGTTGCCACCGGACCCGCTGTCCAAAACCATCGGTTTTTTACTCAAGGTCTTGGCCGTCATTAGCATCGTCTTCATTATTTTGGGCCTGGCCGGCCCACATAGTCTGGAGCAACAGGTAGAGCGTACCGGCGTAGGCGCGCAGATCGGCCTGGTGCTGGACCGCAGCGCGAGTATGGACGACCCGTTTGCCGGTGACAAAGATGGCAATGTCGGTGAAACCAAGTCGGTCGCGGCCGCACGTATCATGACCAAATTTGTGCAAAGCCGCCAGAACGACATGATGGGTCTGATTACCTTTAGTAACTCAGCCATGTATGTGTTACCCCTGACTGAAAATAAAGAAGCAATTTTGTCTGCCATTCAGGCGACTGCCGGCAACTCGCTGTTTCAAACCAATATTGGCGGCGGTTTGACCAGTGCGGTTGAATTGTTCAAGGATATGCCGGACTCCGGCTCTCGCGTGATTATCCTGATTTCTGATGGTGCAGGACGCGTCAGTGACATGGTGCAACAGAAGCTGCGTGACTGGCTGCAACGCTATAACATCGGCTTGTACTGGATTGTATTGCGCCAGCCAGGTGGCATTACCATCTTCGATCCCAAATATACGGCCAGTGGCTACGACGGCCCCATGCCAACCGAAGTGTTGCTGTATCAGTTCTTCCAGACGCTGCGTACCCCGTTTAGCGCCTATGAAGCTGCAGATCCCAAGTCACTGGAAGCGGCGATTGCCGACATCAACAGCAAAGAAAAAAAACCGATTCAATATCTGGAAAAAATCCCCGGCCATGATTACACCAATGTGTGTTACTGGGTGGCTTTCGTCATGATTGCACTCTTGCTGGCGGTTAAATACTTGGAGATTCATACATGGCGCTCAGCGTAAATAAACTTGTGATTGGACTGGTCGTAATTGCGGTCTTGGCCGCGGGCACCATCGCCTACAGCTGGCAACGTATCAAGCAAGTCGAAGCCTTTAATCAGGCCGTGGCGACGGCTAAAAGTCCACAAACTGACCAGCAAAGTTTCGAAGCCAAGTATGCAGTCGCCTACTGGTTAGGCAAAAATGAGCGTTACAAGGAGTCCACACTTTTGTTTACCAAGCTCATCGAACAAGCCAATGCCAGTCAGCGCGCGGCCATTCTGCACAATGTGGGTAATATGTTTTTCATGCGTGCAATCCAAATGACGGGCGGCAATGACAACAGCACACGTGATGAGATTGAATACCTGTTGTCGCAAGCGGCCACCTCTTATAAATCAGCACTTAAAGCAGATAACAGCAACTGGGGCACACGCCGCAACTATGACCGCGTTCTTGGCTTGCTGCCAGAAAAACCCACGCCAGGTGTAGGCGAATCTGACAATCCCGGATTGATCATGGGCAACATTCCCAACGGATTGCCATAACCGGCGGCGATTCTCTCTGGCTCCGGATCTGAACATATTGACTGGCATGGCATGAAAATCTGGCTAAGACACTTTATCAAGCATCGCGACACGGCGCTGCTCGCCCTGGCACTGCTCTTTCTGCTGGGGGCAATTTTGCGGCCTAGCATCCCGTTTAAACATAATATTTATGCCTATTTTCTGGTTGCAGATATTTCGCAAAGCATGAATGCAGAGGACATGATGCTGCATGGCAAAAAAGTCACGCGCATGGCCTATATGCAAAACATGATGCATGAAGTGGTGGCTTCATTGCCATGTGGCACCAAAGTCAGCGTCGGCATGTTTGCTGGCAACTCGGTCGCCGCCATGTATGCACCGATTGAGGTATGCCGTAATTTTGCCGCAATCCAGGACACCATTGCCCATCTGGACTGGCGTATGGCGTGGTCAGGTAACAGCCGGGTGCGTGAAAGCCTGTTTGTGACCGCGAAAGTGGTGCGTGCCATGCCTGAGCCGGCGCAAGTGCTGTATTTTACCGATGGCGAAGAAGCCCCTAAACTGCACGCCTTCAACACCAAAAATCTCGATGAATTTCAAGGCGGTGATGACTGGCTGTTTGTTGGCATCGGTACCGATGAAGGCGTGGCGATTCCCAAGCTGAGCCAGGATAATCAGGTCATTGGCTACTGGTCTAATGAAAGTTTTGCCATGCAGCCTGGTATCGCACAGATCTCCGAAAGCACTTTGGGCGTGCGCGACGATAACGTCGCATTTGGTGACCATGACCGCTATGTCTCCAAACTGGCCAGCGAATATCTGGAAAACCTGACCAAAGAAATTGGCGCAAAATTCATCAAAGGTGACAGCACCTATACCGTCCTCAAAGCCATGAAGGAGCAAAAACCGGCCCGCCGCGATATTGCTCCCTTACCATTGGATTGGCTACTGGCCAGCCTAGCAGGCTTATGTATACTCGCGACCTATGCGAGCCATCACCCTTGGCGGCAAATCAAGCAGAATCTGCATCTTTACCGTCGTGAGATTCAATCCAGATTTTTTGTAAAAAGCGAGGCCGTCGCCCACGACAACCATTTTCAATAACCGTTAACGCCTCGCCCCTCTGACATCCTAGGCCAGCGATGCAGGCAAACAGAAGACCTGACCATGCACAAAAAATGGCTACCCTTTTGCCTGAAACATCGCGACACCCTACTGCTAGGCATTGCACTGATGCTTTTACTCGGGGCGGCCTTGCGGCCTTCAATTCCGATTAAGCGCAATATCCATACTTACCTGCTGATAGCAGATATCACGCAAAGTATGAATGTGGTCGATATGTCGCTCGATCATGCCCCTGCCAGCCGTCTCGATTACACCAAACGCATGATGCATGACATCATCGCCCAACTGCCCTGTCAGACCCGCATCAGTATCGGCCTGTTTGCAGGCGATGCGGTAGCCGCCCTTTACACACCCCTGCATGTCTGCAAACACTTTTCAGCTATACAGCAGACCATAGACCATCTTGATTGGCGCATGGCCTGGACCGGCAACAGTCAGTTACGCCAAAGCGTGCCGATGGCAGCAAAACTATTGCGGCAAATGCCTGAGGCAACCAAAGCCGTCATTTTTACTGATGGCGATGAAGCGCCCCTGTTGCATGCCTTTAACACGCGTAACCTCAAAGACTTTCAGGGCTCGGACGACTTTTACTTTGTCGGCGTCGGGACAGACCAAGGGGCTGGCATTCCCAAGCTGACAGAAAACAATCAGATGATAGGCTACTGGTCGAATGAAAGCTTCGCCGTCCAGCCTAATATCGCGCAGGTCACCGCCAGTAAAAGCAGTGGACGTGATGACAGCGTGGCTGTCTCGGACTATGACCGCTATATTTCCAGGCGGGCGTCTGCCTATTTGAAAAAACTGTCTGAAGAAATTGGCGCGCAATACCTGGATGGCGATGACCCCCACCATGTATTGCAACACATCCAAAAACACAGCTCGCCACGTTATGAAATTGTGGCATACCCGATAGACTGGATACTCGCCACCCTGTCTGCGGTATGCATCGTCAGCGCCTACCTCAACCAGGACTCCAAACGACAGCTCACGCATACACTACGCAAACGATTTACCAAGTTGAGGCAGACGCGCTTGTTTAAAGCTAGACACGATGTCGCACACGACAATCACTTTTAAGCATGAGCCATTCAAGCCTGTCCCCAACGCAACCAGACGCGCAAAGCCGTCAAGCTTGCCCTGTCGGCCTGGTCAGGGAGCACTAGCATACGCTGCGTGCGCGGCATGGATTCAGGCGCAGCCTCTTGCAGCGGTTGCAGCTGCATATGCAAGACCAGGCACCACGGATGCACAACGCTATCAGAGAGCACGCTGACCTGATAGACCTGTCCCGTGCGGTTCACGACAGTCATCTGCCCATACACATCCACACGCAGTCTCTGGATACTGTGTTTCCAAGAGGTTGCCGCCAGTTGCGTCCAGTGCCAGCCACTTGCCAGTCCATAGACAGCCGTTGCACTCAACGCCCAGACAAACGCTAATTTCCACCACAGGCAGGCCATCACCAGCATTGAAAATAAGCACCACCAGCCCCATAAAAGATATGATGGTCGTAAGCGCAGATCAATTTCAGTTGATAAAATAGCTTTTTTCATTGCATGAACCAGGGCAAAGCCGCGCAAGCGACTCTGGCCCAGAAGGAAAACCGAGTTATGTCCAATCCAGCCACTGCATGGCAAACGTTTTTAATCTCGCAAGGGGCGCAGCTCAATTCACAAGGTGAAGCCAGCTTTCCCATAGAAAAGGCCTCTGCGCAACTATTTGACCTGTCGGGCAATGGCCTGATCGCCATCAGCGGTGCAGACAGCCAGACCTTTTTGCAGGGCCAGGTCACCAATGATATTAAACTGCTCGCTCAAGGTGCGCAATTCAATGGTTATTGCACGCCCAAAGGCCGCTTGCTGGCGCTGTTCTACTCCTTTACTGTTGAGGACGTCATTTACTTGCAATGCCCGCGCGCCTTGGTGCCAGACCTGGTGAAACGCTTGCGCATGTATGTGTTACGCAGCAAGGTGGTGGTAGAGGATGCCAGTGAGCGCCTCTACAGCCTGGGATTGGCGAGTGATGCGCTTGCGAGCACATTGACTGGCCTGCCCGCTGACCCACATCAACTGGCGCAAACCGAGCTGGGGACGCTGATCCGCCTTGCTGACGCTGGCACACAACAACGCGCCCAGCTGATTGTCGCTGCCGACCAGGCTGAAACCGTTTGGCAATCGCTGCGCGCGACCTTCACCCCAAGCAGCACGGCTCACTGGGAAGCGCTTGAAATTCAGGCGGGGATTCCGCAAGTTTACCCAGCCACTAAAGAACAGTTTGTCCCACAAATGGTCAATCTGGATGCATTAAATGGCATCAACTTTAAGAAAGGCTGCTATACCGGCCAGGAGATCGTTGCCCGCACGCACTATCTGGGCAAGGTCAAGCGCCGCACATTGCTGGCACAGCTGCCTAAAACCGCCCAAGTCCCACTGGCAGGCGACACCTTGCAGGATGCCCAGACACAAGACGCGGGTCAACTGGTGCGCGTTGCGCACGATGCCTTGAGTGGCGGCTGGTGGGTATTGGCAGAATGCCGACTGGAAGCCAAAGTGGCCGGAGAGATTCTCTGGCAAGGTCAGCCCTTGCTGTTTAAAGAATTACCGTATCCCTTGCCCTAATCTACTAGGTCAATAAAAATAAAAAAGGCGCTTGTGAAGCGCCTTTTTTATTGGGACGGTTGCGCCGGGATCACAGGCGCTGCATCTGTTGGCTTGGCAGCAGCATCGGTATGGCTCTTGCTGGCTGAAGATTTGTTCTGAATCACCTGAAAAAATACTTCGTCCTGCTTCACCAGGCCCAGCTCACTGCGTGCCCGCTCTTCAATCGCAGATTGACCCTGCTTGAGATCGCGCACTTCAGCGCGCAGGGTTTCATTGCGTTGCCGATAATAATCGTTACGCTTTTGGTGCGCCTCAATCTGCTGTGAATATTGCCATACGCGCAACCAACTGCCCTTGCCCAGCCACAACGGATATTGCAGCAGGGCAATCAGGACCACTAATACAACTGTCAGTTTACGCACCGTGGCCCAAAATCAGTTATTTGAACAACTGATAGAAAGCAGACAAGCCAGCGTAGCTGGTAGCATCGCCCAACTCTTCTTCAATACGCAGCAACTGGTTGTACTTGGCAACGCGCTCTGAACGGCACAGGGAACCCGTCTTGATTTGCAAGGCATTGGTCGCCACAGAGATGTCGGCAATCGTGGTATCTTCGGTTTCGCCAGAGCGGTGTGACACTACGGCCGTGTAGTTGGCACGTTTTGCCATCTCGATAGTCTGGAAAGTTTCAGTCAAGGTACCAATCTGGTTGACTTTGATCAGCACAGAGTTGGCCACGCCTTTCTGGATGCCTTCACGCAGGATTTTTGGGTTGGTCACAAACAGGTCATCGCCGACCAACTGTGTGGATTTACCCAAGCGTTGTGTCAACAGGTCCCAGCCCTCCCAGTCAAACTCGCTCATACCATCTTCAATGGTGATGATAGGATACTTGTCGGCCAAGGTAGCCAGGTAGTCACAGAACTGGGCAGAGGTCAGTGCAGCGCCTTCTGACTCGAGGTGGTATTTACCATCACGATAGAATTCGGTACTGGCGCAATCCAGGCCCAGGTAAATATCTTTGCCTGGCTCATAGCCAGCTGCTTCGATGGACTCCATGATCAGCTGCAAGGCAGACTCGTTGGAAGGCAAGTTAGGTGCAAAACCACCTTCATCGCCCACGGTTGTCGCCAAGCCTTTGGCATGCAAGGTTTTCTTCAGTGCATGGAACACTTCTGCACCCGCACGCAAGGCTTCACGGAAGCTTGGCAAGCCTGCTGGCACAATCATGAATTCCTGAATATCCACAGAGTTGTCTGCGTGTGCACCACCGTTGATGATGTTCATCATAGGCGTTGGCAATTGCATGAACGCAGAACCACCCAGGTAACGATACAGTGGCAAACCGCTTTCTTCAGCCGCCGCACGTGCACATGCCATGGACACGCCCAAAATCGCATTTGCACCCAGACGGTCTTTGTTCTCGGTACCATCCAGCTCAATCAGCGTCTTGTCGATAAAACTTTGCTCTTCAGCATCCAGGCCAATGATCGCTTCGGTAATTTCCGTGTTGACGTTCTCAATCGCGTTCAATACGCCTTTGCCCAGGTAACGGCTTTTATCGCCATCCCGCAGTTCCACGGCTTCTTTGGTACCGGTAGATGCGCCTGAAGGCACTGCCGCACGACCAATCACCCCGCTTTCCAGCAAAACGTCGACTTCAACCGTCGGGTTGCCACGGGAATCCATAATCTCGCGGGCGATAATATCTACACTAGCGCTCATGATTTATCCTTATCTAAGATGAAAAAAATTATAGGGTTTGTTCTGCGAAACCGGCTTTTTTGACCAGCTTGTCGAGATCGACCAGCAAGTGCAGCAAGTCCTCCATTTTGCCCAAGGGCCAGGCGTTCGGGCCATCAGACAAAGCTTGGCTCGGGTCAGGATGCGTTTCCATAAAGACGCCGGCAATACCACTTGCCACTGCTGCACGTGCCAACACCGGCACAAACTCACGCTGACCGCCACTCTTCTCGCCCTGCCCGCCTGGTTGCTGGACAGAATGGGTGGCATCAAATACCACTGGACACTGTGTTTCACGCATAATCGCCAAACCACGCATGTCAGAAACCAGCGTGTTATAGCCAAACGAAGCACCGCGTTCGCAAACCATAATATTGTCGGCACCACCGTTGGCTTCTTTAGCCTTGTTGACCACTTGTTTCATGTCACCAGGGGCTAAAAACTGGCCTTTTTTGATATTGACCGGCTTGCCAGACTGGGCACAAGCGACGATAAAGTCGGTCTGACGGCACAGAAAAGCCGGGGTTTGCAACACATTCACCACCGCGGCCACATGAGGCACCTGTTCTTCGGTATGCACGTCGGTCAAGATCGGTACACCGATCTGGGCACGCACTTCGTCCAGAATTTTCAGGCCCTCTTCCATGCCAAAACCACGGAAAGTCTTGGTCGAACTACGGTTGGCTTTGTCGTAAGAAGATTTATAAATAAATGGCACCCCCACGCGGGCAGCCATCTCTTTTAACTGGCCAGCCGTATCAATTGCCATTTGTTTGGATTCAATGACGCAAGGGCCAGCGATCAGAAACAGAGGATGTTCGAGACCGACGTCAAAACCACATAATTTCATTCAACATTCCTTATTTTTTGGATGCTTTTTGTGCCAGCGCAGCCTGCACATAGGCTTTAAACAATGGATGACCCGCACGCGGGTTAGACGTAAACTCGGGGTGGAACTGGCACGCGACAAACCACGGATGCACAGACTGTGGCAACTCAATCATTTCACACAATTCTTCACGCGGCGTGCGTGCAGAAATGACCAGACCGGCGTCTTTCAACTGGTCCACATAGTGGTTGTTGACTTCATAGCGGTGACGGTGACGCTCATTAACTTCGCTGCCGTAAATGCTGGCGGCCAACGTGTTCGGCACAATCGGACAGCTTTGCGCACCCAGACGCATGGTGCCACCGAGATCGGAGTGTTCATCACGCTTCTCGATCTTGCCTGAAGCATCTTGCCACTCGTCAATCAGACCAATCAATTTATGCTCGGTGCCAGGGTTAAATTCAGTGCTGTTCGCATCCTTAAGCCCTGCGACATTACGCGCATACTCAATCACGGCCAATTGCATGCCCAGGCAGATACCCAGGTAAGGCACTTTGTTTTCACGCGCATACCGAATAGCCGCAATCTTGCCTTCGGTACCACGTACGCCAAAGCCGCCAGGAATCAGGATCGCATCCATGCCTTTGAGACTATCGGTGCCACTTTTCTCAATATCTTCGCTATCGATGTAGTGAATCTTGACCTTGGACTCGGTGTGAATACCGGCGTGTATTAGCGCTTCGGTCAGCGACTTGTATGACTCGGTCAAATCGACATACTTACCGACAAATGCGATATCGACAATCTCTTTGGGATTGGCTTGCGCGTGAGTAATTTTTTGCCAGGCAGACAAATCCGCTGCTTTGGCAAGAATATTCAGTTTGTGGCAAACAATCTCATCCAGCATTTGCGCGTGCAACAGGCCGGGGATTTTATAAATCGAATCGCTATCAATGGCACTAATCACCGCCTCAAAAGCCACATTGGTGAACAAAGCAATCTTGCGTTTTTCGTCTTCAGGGATTTCACGCTCGGCGCGGCACATCAAAATATCCGGCTGAATACCGATTTCGCGCAATTCTTTCACCGAGTGCTGGGTGGGTTTGGTTTTCAGCTCACCTGCGGTTGGAATCCATGGCAACAGGGTCAGATGGATATAACAGGCGTTGTTTCTGCCTTCTTCAATCCCCATCTGACGAATCGCTTCCAGAAACGGCAAGGACTCAATATCGCCGACCGTACCGCCCACTTCGACAATCGCCACATCCGCGCCTTCAGCACCACGTTTCACGTGTGCCTTGATTTCATCGGTAATATGTGGAATGACCTGTACGGTTTTACCCAGATATTCGCCACGGCGTTCTTTCTTGATCACCGTTTCGTAAATCTGGCCAGTAGTGAAGTTGTTACGCTTGGACATCTTGCTGCTGATAAAGCGCTCGTAATGACCAAGATCGAGATCGGTTTCCGCGCCGTCGTCGGTCACAAACACTTCGCCGTGCTGAAATGGCGACATGGTGCCGGGGTCAACGTTGATATAGGGATCAAGTTTCAGCATGGTCACTTTAATGCCACGCGATTCGAGAATGGCGCCGAGGCTGGCGGCCGCGATACCTTTTCCAAGAGAAGAAACAACACCGCCGGTTACGAATACATATTTGGTCATGGATCAGGTACTTTGAGATTGTTACAGACGGGAGAACATTTTACCGTAAAGCCCCCTCTCCCACAATGAAAGTCAGGCATTAAATCTGGCAGCGACTCGCCAAGGCCTGCGCTTACGCATACAATTCAATCATGTATGACGCTCAAACAAACGCTCCAGCCCTGTGGCAACCATTATTGCCGCAAGCGCATGCGCAAAGCCATAAATATAGCCGCGGCTATGTACTGATCCAGGGTGGCTACCCGGTCACTGGCGCAGCCCGCCTCGCGGCAATGGCGGCTGCCAGATGCGGGGCAGGCATGACGGCGATTGCAGCCCCAGAAGTCGCGCTACCAATTTATGCCAGCACGCTATTGAGCGTGATGGTGAAGCCCTATGCGCATGCCGCAGAATTACAGACACTGCTTGAAGACACCCGCGTGAGTTGCTATTTAATTGGCCCCGGCGCAGATCTCTCACAAGACACCAGACTCACCACCCTTGCCATGTTAGCCACAGGCAAACCGGTGGTAATCGATGCCGACGCCCTGACGACCTTTGCCGGTCAGGCGGATACCCTCAAGCAAGTAATACGTGCAAGTTGCGTGCTCACCCCGCATGAAGGCGAGTTCAAAAGCGTTTTTGGAATGAGTGCGGCGCATGATAGACCAACCCGTATCACACAAGTAATGACGGCGGCACAAGCCTGCGGGGCGATTGTTTTACTCAAAGGCGCCGACACTATTATTGCCACGCCGGAAGGCCGGGTGTTGATCAACGAACAGGCACCGCCGACCTTGGCGACTGCTGGCGCTGGCGATGTGCTGGCGGGCATGATTGCCAGTCTGTTGGCACAAGGCATGCCCGCATTCGAAGCATGTGCGGCGGCCACCTGGATGCATGCGCAAGCCGCGCGTTTATTTGGAGTGGGATTGATTGCAGAAGATTTGCCAGGGATGATTCCGGCCGTGTTGCAGGCGCTTTTAAAAACTTAACCCTTTTTCAAAGATTCGTCTTTTGCTAAGCGCTCTTGATTTCGCGTCACTTTTAACGCTTCATCTTGTTTTTCATCAGCGCATTTTGCTCGCGCTTCCAGTCGCGCTCTTTTTCAGCATCGCGCTTATCGTGTTGTTTTTTACCTTTAGCCAAGCCAATTTGCACTTTTACCCGTCCACGGGTGAAATGCATGTCCAGTGGCACCAAGGTGTACCCTGCACGCTCGACCTTACCGACCAATTTGTCGATCTCTTCGCGGTGCAGCAGCAATTTGCGTGTACGGATCGCATCGGGACGCACATGGGTGGATGCCGAGCCTAGCGGCGTAATGTGGCAACCGATCAGGTACAACTCGCCACGCATGACCACCACGTAGGATTCCTTGAGGTTGGTACGGTTATCGCGTATCGCCTTGACTTCCCAGCCCTCGAGCACGAGGCCGGCTTCGTATTTTTCTTCAATAAAATAGTCAAAAAACGCTTTTTTGTTTTGCGCGATAGTCATAACGCTGCTGTGCGGGCTTAAATCACTTAAAATAGCATTTTAACTCAAAACCGACTTTCGTTCTGACGCAATGGCTCAAGTAGAAAAAACCGTGCTGGTCATGCATTCGTGTGAAGCGATGTTTCAATTGGTCGATGCCGTTGAAACCTATGCTGACTTTTTACCCTGGTGTGGCGGTAGCCAAGTCATCGAGCGCACGGATACCGTGACCCAGGCCACCATTCACATCCGTTACCACGGCATACAGCAGCACTTTACAACACGCAACCACAAACAGTTCCCGCAACGCATGGAAATCACGCTGGTGGATGGCCCGTTCAAACAACTGAGTGGACACTGGCACTTTATAAGACTGCGTGAAGATGCCTGCAAAATTGAATTCAAGCTTGAATATGTCTTTGCCAACGGCCTGATTGAACGCATGATTGCGCCAGTGTTCAGCCATATTGCCAACACCTTCGTCGACAGCTTCGTCAAACAGGCTGGCAAGCTCCAACTCAAGTAATGAGCAAACCGGTCACGCCAGCCATGCCTGAAGAACACACCGGGATGCTTAATATAGAAGTGGTCTATGCGCTGCCAACGTCGCAAACGCTGATCACACTCGTGGTGCCGCCAGGCACCACTGCAATCGCGGCCGTGCGACAGTCCGGCATTCTGGAACAACACCAGATGACCGCAAGCAAAGAATTACCCTTAGGCATTTTTGGCAAAAAAGTCAGCCACGACAGGCCACTAAAAGCGATGGACAGGGTAGAAATTTATCGCCCGCTGATTGCGAACGCCAAAGAAATGCGCCGTCAGCGTGCCACTAAACTGAAAACAGCCACGGCCAAGCGGGCCAATTCCCGTTAGTTACGTATTGCACCATTCAGCGCACTGACAAAACTGCAGGCTTTCTGATCAACACAATCAAGATGCATTACTCGGGTGGACAATTTTCGTCGATTTCTTGCTGCGCGGCTGCCAGCCCCTGACGAATTTGCTCATCTGACAGATATTCGCGCTGACCATTCTCGTTCACATTCTGCATGCGACCGCCCACGGCATAGTTGCGATAGTTGCTTCTGGCTGCTGCACAATTTTGGGCTTTTTGACGCGCTTCCATCGCCTTGAGCGCTTCAGCTTCTGGGGACGCATTCTGCCCGGCTGAGTTCTCGGGCATTTTCTGTTTGGCCGGATTCATTTGCTCGCGCGAATAGGCGTCGGATCGCGTCAGTGGCGTATCCGCTGGCACCGTCGTCGCCTTGATTTTTTGCGTGGATGGACCGGCGACAGGAGGCGTATCCGAATAATTCATAATGCCTTTTTCATCGCGCCATTTATAAATCTCGGCCGCAGCCTGCATGGCCCAGCACAAGCCCAGCATCAACATCCATCTCAACGTCATTCTCATTTGATAAACCCACACTTGCTTAGAAAAAGGTTAAGTAAAGGCCTCATGCACAAACCATGCCAGACATCAGCAAACAGAACTGCAAAAACGCAAAACGCTTTGTCAAGGCAAAGTGAAATCGGTATAATTATATTTTGGAGATAAGGAATTCACATGCGTTTGTTGCAACAAGCTCTTACCTTTGATGACGTTTTACTCGTTCCCGCACATTCGAATGTGATGCCGCGCGAGGTCAATCTCAGCACCAAGCTTACCAAGAGCATCACCTTAAATATTCCCCTGCTATCTGCTGCGATGGACACCGTCACTGAAGCACGCATGGCCATTGCCTTGGCGCAACTGGGCGGCATGGGCATCATACACAAAAACATGTCGGTAGAGATGCAAGCTTCTCGCGTCTCCCGCGTAAAACGCTTCGAGTCCGGCGTTGTCATTGACCCGGTCACCATCCACCCGGCCATGAGTGTGCGCGAGGTGATGAATATCACCCAACAGCAAAAAATCTCAGGCTTGCCAGTGTTGCAAGACGGCAAGGTAGTCGGCATTGTTACCAACCGTGACCTGCGCTTTGAAACCAACCTTGATCAAGCTGTCAGCAATGTGATGACCCCGCAAGACCGTCTGGTCACCGTGCGTGAAGGCGCCAGTCGCGAAGAAATCATGGGCTTGCTGCATAAACACCGTCTTGAGCGCTTGCTGGTTATTGGCGAAAACTACGAGCTCAAAGGCTTGATTACCGTTAAAGACATTCAAAAATCGTCAGATCACCCCCTGGCCTGTAAAGATGAAAAAGGCCGCTTGCGCGTCGGCGCGGCAGTGGGCGTGGGTGACGGCACAGAAGAACGCATTGCCGCACTGGTTGAAGCCGGTGTCGATGCCATTGTGGTAGATACCGCGCATGGTCACTCACAAGGCGTACTGGATCGCGTCAAATGGGCTAAAACCCACTATCCAAAACTGCAAGTGATTGGTGGCAACATTGCCACGGCAGAAGCCGCGCTGGCGTTGGTGGATCATGGCGCTGACTGTGTCAAAGTGGGCATCGGCCCTGGCTCTATCTGCACCACCCGTATCGTGGCTGGCGTCGGCGTGCCGCAAATCACAGCCATCAGCAATGTGGCCAAAGCCCTTGAAAAATCAGGCGTGCCATTTATTGCAGACGGCGGCATTCGCTTCTCTGGCGATATTTCTAAAGCCATTGCTGCAGGCGCGTACAACGTCATGCTGGGCGGGATGTTTGCAGGCACTGAAGAAGCGCCTGGTGAAGTGGAGTTGTACCAAGGTCGCTCTTACAAATCCTACCGCGGCATGGGCTCCATAGGCGCCATGCAAAAAGGCTCTTCTGACCGCTACTTCCAGGACAGCACGGCCAACGCCGACAAGCTGGTGCCTGAAGGCATCGAAGGCCGCGTCCCTTATAAAGGCAGTGTCGTTGCCGTGATCCATCAGTTGATGGGCGGCTTGCGTGCCTCCATGGGTTATGTCGGCTGCGCTTCTATTGAAGAAATGCGTAACAAGGCAGAGTTTGTGCAAATCACCAGTGCCGGTATGCGCGAGTCGCATGTGCATGATGTGCAGATTACCAAAGAAGCACCGAATTACCGTATTGATTAACCCGTATTGATAAACGCGAATTCATCCATTTAATCAAAGCCACAGAGGACACAGAGATCACAGAGAAATGACTTCTCTAAGACTCTGTGTCCTCTGTGCACTCTGTGGCTAAACAAATGTCTCATTCAAAAATCCTGATTCTAGATTTCGGCTCCCAGGTCACCCAACTGATTGCACGCCGTGTACGCGAAGCGCATGTCTACTGCGAAATTCATCCTTGTGATGTGTCCGATGAATTTGTCCGCAATTTCGGTGCTGACGGCATCATTTTGTCTGGCAGCCATGCTAGCGTTTACGAAGAAGAAACTGACAAAGCCCCACAAGCCGTGTTTGAACAAGGCGTACCTGTGCTGGGCATTTGCTACGGCATGCAAACCATGGCGCAGCAGTTAGGCGGCAAGGTTGAAGCAGGTGCAAAACGCGAATTTGGCTACGCGCAAGTGCGTGCACGTGGCCACTCAGCCCTGTTCCGCGACATTCAGGATGCCACTAATGCAGAAGGCCACGGCCTGATCGACGTCTGGATGAGCCACGGCGACAAGGTCACCGAACTGCCTGACGGTTTCAAAGTGATCGCCAGCAACGACACCACGCCCATCGCCGCCATGGCTGACGAAAGCCGCAAGTTTTACGCGGTGCAATTTCACCCTGAAGTCACCCACACCAAGCAAGGCCAGGCCATGCTTGAGCGCTTTGTGCTGGATATCTGCGCGGCCAAGGCAGACTGGATCATGGGTGACTATATCGCCGAGGCCGTTGCAAAAATCAAGGCACAAGTTGGCGATGAAGAAGTCATTCTCGGCTTATCAGGAGGCGTAGACTCCTCCGTGGCAGCCGCACTGATACACCGTGCCATTGGTGACCAACTCACCTGCGTCTTTGTCGATCACGGCCTGCTGCGTCTGAATGAAGGCGATATGGTGATGGACATGTTTGCTGGTCGTCTGCATGCCAAAGTCATCCGCGTGGATGCCTCTGCACAATTCATGGGTAAACTGGCTGGCGTCAGTGACCCGGAGGCCAAGCGCAAGATCATAGGCGCAGAATTCGTTGAAGTGTTTAAGGCCGAAGCCGCCAAGCTCAAGGCCAGCGGTGCCGGTCACAAAGGCGCCACCTTCCTGGCACAAGGCACCATTTACCCGGATGTGATTGAATCGGGCGGCGCCAAGTCCAAAAAAGCGGTCACCATCAAGAGTCACCACAATGTCGGTGGTTTGCCAGAACAATTAGGCCTCAAGCTGCTGGAGCCATTGCGTGATCTGTTCAAGGATGAAGTGCGTGAACTGGGCGTCGCGCTGGGCTTGCCCCGCGACATGGTCTACCGCCACCCTTTCCCTGGCCCGGGCTTGGGCGTACGCATTCTGGGTGAGGTCAAACAGGAATATGCCTTGTTACTGCAACGTGCAGATGCCATCTTCATTGAAGAGTTACGTAATACCGTGGATGCCGCCAGCGGCAAAACCTGGTACGACCTCACCAGTCAGGCCTTTACTGTGTTCCTGCCGGTCAAGTCTGTCGGCGTGATGGGCGATGGCCGCACTTACGATTATGTGGTGGCATTGCGAGCCGTGATCACCAGCGACTTCATGACTGCACATTGGGCGGAATTACCCTATAGCCTGCTGGGCAAAGTGTCTAACCGCATCATTAATGAAGTGCGCGGCATTAACCGCGTGGTTTATGATATTTCCGGCAAACCTCCCGCAACCATTGAGTGGGAATAAGCTTTAAATACTATTCTGACGGCCTACACTGAGAACAAAAAATGAGCACTAAATCCATCATCCTTACTGGTGATCGCCCGACTGGCCCGCTGCATTTGGGCCATTTTGTCGGCAGTTTGCGCAACCGTGTCAAATACCAGCATGAATACAAACAGTATGTCATGCTGGCCGACGCGCAAGCGCTGACCGACAATATGGATGATATCGACAAGGTGCATCGCAACGTGGTGGAAGTCGCGCTGGATTATCTGGCAGTCGGTATAGACCCCAAGCTGTCGACCATATTTATCCAGTCGCAAGTGCCTGAACTGACTGAGCTGGCGTTTTACTACCTCAACCTGGTCACTGTGGCGCGTTTGGAGCGCAATCCGACGGTGAAGGAAGAGATACGTCTGCGTGATTTTGAGCGCGACATTCCGGCCGGTTTCCTCACCTACCCAGTCAGTCAGGCAGCCGATATTACGGCCTTTAAAGCAACGCTGGTGCCAGTGGGCGAAGACCAGATTCCCATGATTGAGCAAACCAATGAAATCGTGCGCCGCTTTAATCGCACCTATAAAAACATTCAGACCAAGCAAGAGATCCTGGTCGAAACCAAGGCGCTGGTGCCTGAACTCGGCCGCTTGCCTGGCATTGACGGTAAAGCCAAGATGAGTAAATCCTTGGGCAATGTGATTAATCTGGGTGCAAGCGCAGACGAAGTCACCAAAGCCGTCAAGCGCGTCTACACCGATCCCTTGCATTTGAAGATTGAAGATCCCGGCCATGTGGAAGGCAATATTGCCTTTACCTATCTGGATGCGTTTGACCCGGATAAAGCGGCGGTCGCCGAGTTAAAAGCGCACTACACACGCGGTGGACTGGCAGACAGCATTGTAAAAAAACGCCTGGAAGCCGTATTGCAGGAAATGCTGGAACCCATTCGTACCCGCCGGGCGGAGCTGGCCAATGACAAAGGCTACATTTTGCAGTTGCTGCGCGAAGGCACCGAGCAGGCGCGTGAAGTCGCCGCTCAAACCATGAGCGAAGTGCGCGCGGCCCTGGGCCTGAATTACTTTTAAATGACGCAGGCATCCACACCTCACCTATGAGCCGGGGCTTTGTCAAAGAAGACGATCTGGAACTGGCGGGCACCGATTTACCGGAACGCCCCATCAGTGCGCATGTCAATTACGTCACGCCTGCAGGCTTGCAACAATTGCAGCAGGCAGTGAAAACGCTGGAAGCTGACCGCTTGCACTATAGTGCGCGCAAGGAAGATCCCAACGCGCAACAGAAGCTGGCCGAGATAGACCGCGACCTGCGCTACTTTGTCGCACGGCTGGAAACCGCACAACTGGTGGATCCCGTCCAACAGCCGCAACATACGGTGCTCTTCGGCGCGACCGTGACCGTAGAAGACGAACTGGGGGCGCAACAGGCTTACCAGATTGTTGGAGAAGACGAGGCAGACATTGCGCAGCACAAAGTCAGCTATGTTTCGCCTGTGGCCAAAGCCCTGCTCGGCCGTAAAGTCGGTGACACCACGGTCTGGCAACGGCCTGCGGGTCCCTTGTCACTGGATATTTTAGACATTAAATACTGAAAACACGATGAACGTTTCCCAAGCAATTGAACAACGCCGCTCTATTAAAGCCTACGACCCTGCACACCGCATGACAGAGGCAGAAATCCAGCAACTCTTGTCGCTAGCCATGCTCTCCCCGACCGCTTTTAACATCCAGCACTGGCGTTTTGTGGTCGTGACTGACCCTGTCTTGCGTCATCAGATCCGTGCGGTGAGCTGGAACCAGGCACAAGTCACAGATGCCTCATTGCTGATTATCCTGACTGCGGATTTAAAGGCATGGGAAAAAGACCCTGCCCGCTACTGGGTCAACGCGCCACAGCCGGTCAGTGACTACCTGGTCAAGGCCATTCACGGCTATTACACTGATCAACCTCTGGCACAACGCGATGAAGGCATGCGTTCTTGCGGCATGGCAGCCATGACCTTGATGCTGGCCGCCAAAGAAATGGGCTATGACACCTGCCCGATGGATGGTTTTGATTTTGAGGCTGTGTCCAAATTAATCAACTTGCCTGAAGATCATGTCCCCGTGATGTTTGTCGTGGTAGGAAAAGCCCTCGAAGCAGCCAAGCCACGTGGTGGCCAATTGGCCATGGATGAAGTCGTCATTTATAACCGTTTTTAGCTCTATTACGATGCCTGAAGCAGGCGCACCTTTTTAATTATTGATTGAGAGTTCTTGCATGTTAGTTGCGAACAATATCACCATGCAGTTTGGCTCCAAGCCACTGTTTGAAAATGTTTCCGTCAAATTTGGTGATGGCAACCGTTATGGTCTGATTGGCGCCAATGGCTGTGGTAAATCCACGTTTATGAAGATCCTGGCCGGGGTGCTGGAGCCTACCAGTGGCAACGTCAGCCTGGACCCGAACGAACGCATGGCCTTTTTGAAGCAGGACCAATTTGCCTATGAAGACCAGCGCGTGCTGGACGTGGTCATGATGGGTCACGAGCAAATGTGGAAAGCCATGCAAGAGCGTGACGCGATTTACGCCAACCTCGAAGCCACCGAGGAAGACTACATGCGTGCCGCCGAGTTGGAAGGCGTGTTTGCAGAGTATGACGGCTATACTGCCGAAGCACGTGCTGGCGAATTGCTGTTAGGCGTAGGCATTCCCCTGGAGCAACATAATGGCCAGATGAGCGCCGTAGCCCCAGGCTGGAAGTTGCGTGTGCTGCTGGTACAAGCCCTGTTTGCAAATCCGGATGTGTTATTGCTGGACGAACCGACCAACAACCTGGACATCAACACCATCCGCTGGCTGGAAGATGTGGTCAATAATCGTGACTGCACCATGGTCATTATTTCGCACGACCGCCACTTTTTAAACCAGGTCTGTACCCATACCTGTGATATGGATTACGGCAATATTACCTCTTATCCAGGTAACTATGATGATTACATGGAAGCCAGCATTGCCGCACGTAATCAGCAAGCCAAGGACAATGCCAAGGCCAAACAGCAGATTGCAGACTTGCAAGACTTTGTACGTCGCTTCTCTGCTAATGCGTCTAAAGCCAAGCAGGCAACCAGCCGCGCCAAACAGATCGATAAAATCAAGGTCGAAGAGTTTAAACCCTCTAGTCGCCAGTATCCGTTTATTCGCTTTGAATTTGACGACAAAGAGAAGCTGCACCGCAATGCCGTCGAGCTCAAGAAACTCGGCCATGGCTTTGACAAACCCTTGTTTAACAACGTGGAATTGATCTTCGAAGCAGGTGAAGAAGTCGCCATCATTGGTGAAAACGGCATTGGTAAAACCACCTTTTTGCGTTGCCTGGCCGGGGATTTGCAGCCCAAGCATGGCGAAGTCAAATGGGCAGAAAAAGCCAAGCTGGGCTATTTTGCGCAAGACCATGAATACGAGTTTGCAGAAGGTGAAGACTTGTTTGAATGGATGACCAAGCAACGCCAGCAAGGCGATGATGACAACACCGTGCGCAGCATGCTGGGCCGTTTGCTGTTCCCGACCGAAGCCACTAAAAAATCAGTCAAAGTGCTGTCCGGGGGTGAAAAAGGCCGCATGCTTTACGGCAAACTGATGCTGGCGAAAACCAATGTTTTGCTGATGGACGAACCGACTAACCATATGGACATGGAGTCGATTGAAGCGCTGAATACGGCACTGGACAAATACAAGGGTACCTTGTTTTTTGTCAGCCATGACCGTGAGTTTGTCAGCTCGATTGCCACCCGTATTATCGAAATCAAGGCGGATGGCATTGTCGACTTTACCGGCAACTATGAAGACTATTTAGCCAGCCAGGGGATTGCCTAAAAACTGACGATACATTCCGTTACACAGCTGACCACCCCTGACAAACACCCGATACAATCGGGTGTTTTAATATCATCATTGCAAATTCGCAATGGTGATTGAAAGGATCCATCATGAAACTGAACAAACTGGTATTCGCGGGGCTTTTGGTGTTGGTGTGCGGAACTGCCTTTGCCGAGCATGGCCATGATTGCGGTAAAGGCAAATTTGACCCTGCCAACTGGCAAGCACAGCGCCTGGAGCACTTTGAACAGCATCAGGAAAAATTGCATACCATTTTGCAACTCACTAGCGCACAGGAAAATGCCTGGAAAACCTATCAGGCACAGATCAAACCGCAAGACAAGGAACATCCGGACTTTGCAGAGTTAAGCAAACTGAATACCTTGCAACGCCTGGACAAAATGGAAGCCTGGGATAAAGCGCGTGATGCACGTCAGGCTGAACGTGCCAAAGCCATCCGTACATTTTATGCCCAGCTGAATGATGCACAGAAGAAAGCATTTGATGAAAATGCCTTACCGCAACATCCGCATCATGCCAATGCGCATCACGAAAAACCTGTGCGTGAATAATCTCAACGCGTTTCATAGACTCACCGGCCACAATGGCCGGTTTTTGTGCTCAAATACTCCCCTTGCAAGTCCGAGACACTTTTTATGACTGACGGCCATCCTGATACCCATGTGCTTGTCGTTGATGACGACGATGCCATCCGTGATTTATTGTGCGACTTTTTGCAGGATAATCAACTCAGCACACAACAAGCCAGCAATCATGCACAAATGTGGCAAGCGTTGCAGCAGCGCATGCCTGATGTCATTATCCTCGACATCAACATGCCGCAGCGGAGTGGTATTGAGCTCTGCCGTGAACTGCGCGAGTCCGGCAAATATCATCTCCTGCCCATCATCATGCTCACAGCCAGAACCAGCTCTCTGGATACCATCATGGGCCTGGAAACCGGGGCAGATGACTACGTGGCCAAACCGTTTGAGCCGCTGGAACTGCTGTCGCGTATCCGTAGCGTGGTCAGACGGTCGCGCATGATGCTGGAGAGCGCAGGCAAACCCGATCACGAATGGCAGACCGATCACGCTCTTTTGCGTTTCATTGAGTTTAACGAATGGACTCTGGATATTCAAAACCGTACCCTGGTAGACAGCCAGCATACGCGGATTCCCCTCTCCAATGCCGAATTCAAGTTCTTGCGCTTCATGCTCCTGCATGCCAACCGCACCTTGAGCCGTGATCAGCTCATGGAAGAAATGCATGGCCGGGAGGCGGGTCCATTTGACCGGTCAATAGACTTACAAATCAGTAGATTAAGACAGAAACTTGAAGTGGATACTAAGAATCCATCCATGATCAAAACGCTACGCAACGAAGGCTATTTACTCACCGCCGAAGTGCGTTACATTAAATAATGTGTGACATTCAATGACCGGATACACAAGATGATGAAAAAATGGCTAGGCACCATGTCGGTTCGTATTTTCCTGATCACGGTGATCGGTATTCTATTGACCGCCACCACGGTCAGGATGCTGGGACAGCGGGACTTTAAAGAAAATGAATCTCGCATGCGCGACCAATTTGCCTTTGACCGTATTGAGAGCATGGTGCGCATACTTGAAGCCACCGTCCCCGAGAAACGCGTCGAAATTCAAGATGTGTTTAAGCGCATGGGCAGCCACGTCACCATTGGCGCAAACAAACCTTCACAGGTGCCCGCCTTACCCGCAGAACTGGCGCACTTGAATACCTTGCTGGTGCCCGAAGTAGCAGACATGATTGACCTGGTTCCACTCAGTAATTGTGCTCCACGCCGCATGTCACTGCCGCCGCCGTCTGCCATGGGTTTCTCGCCGCCGCCCCGTCCGCATGGGCAATGTCTGGCCATTTACACCCACCTTGAAGACCAGACACCGATAGTGATCACTCTGCACTATGGCGGCCATAGACCACCGCCACCGCACGAACGCAACCCTTTAGCCATTTTACTGGCCTTCCTCGGCTTATTGCTGATCATTTGGACCGTCGCCTCCGTAGCCACCAGACCCCTGCGTAAACTGGCCGATGCGGCCTTGCAGCTCGCCCATAATATCGAGCACCCGCCGCTGCCAGAAAATAAAGGCTCGACAGAGGTCCGCCATGCCGCCAAAGCCTTTAATGAAATGCAACGCAGCATTCTCAAGCATATTCAGGAGCGTGGCTTTATTCTGGGGGCCATCGCGCATGACCTGCAAACACCGTTGACCCGTCTGCGCCTGCGCCTCGAAAAAGTCAAAGACCCAGAACTCAAGCAGGGACTGATCAAAGATCTGACCGCCACCCAGGAAATGGTCCGGGAAGGACTGGATTTTGCGCGCCTCTGCGGTGAAAACATCCACAAAAACAAAGTGGATCTCACCGCCCTGGCGACGGCTGTTTGCGACGACTTTGAAGACGCAGGCCAAGCCATTCAAAAAACACTACCCGAACAGGCAATCACCGTCATGGGCTCTGCCCATTTGCTCACACGCTGCCTCACCAACCTGCTCAACAATACCATTGCCTATGCAAAAACACCTGCCTTATCCATTCAAGTCAAAGGTAAACAAGTCATCTGTACCGTCTCGGACAATGGCCCAGGCATTCCTGAATCTGCCCTAACCAGCGTGCTGGAACCGTTCCGGCGCCTGGAGGACTCCCGATCCCGCCAGACCGGTGGCACCGGCCTCGGCCTGGCCATTGCACGAATGATTGTTGAAAAACACGGTGGAAAAATGACACTGAACAACAAGACGGCCCCTGAAACCGGCCTGGTCGTGCAGATTGTGCTAGCACTGAACTAAATCAGCCGTTGCGTAACACTGCTTGCATATTTTTGTTGAAGCGCGAGGCCACCACAGTGTAGACTAGCGCCCTTATCAAAGCTTGCTGGTCGCAATGATTACGCAAGACCTCCCGGAGAAGTGGCAGAGCTGGTTGAATGTACCTGACTCGAAATCAGGCATACGTGAAAGCGTATCGGGGGTTCGAATCCCCCCTTCTCCGCCAGTCATCTCAGGCATGAGAAATCCGTAGCTGGATTCTGATGACATTTTAGTCACGCCTGTTTAATGTTCACCCATTCATTCTATTTGCTTAGAACAACCACACTACTCGACATCGAGTCGACTCATTTTTTGCTTGAAGCTGTTTACAGAAAAGTCAGCCGCGGCAAGACATGCGGCCATATCAAATTGATTGTCGCTGATATCAATATAGCCCATTCCCCAGTCAGCATATAGCCTCCCTGGCAGATCACCGCTGAGGATCATCACGATATTTTTGTGTCGCCGATCACGCAGGATATTCGCTAGCAGCGCATCGACACTGGACGCTTCTCCTTCAAAATATTGCGTGAAATTTAAGCCATCAAACAGTAATACACCGGTAATTCCATCACGGCTGTTTGCAGCACGAGCAGTTTTAACGATCTCAGGCACCACCAATACGTCGTAGTGCTCTTGGTTTAATACGCTTGTATACAGAACAAATTTCATGGCTGTGCTCATGTTTTGAGATACTTAATGATATACGATAAATAATTGATCAATATATATTTAAAGCGTCATGTTTGATCTCGTCTGATCGTCGAAATAGTTCTAGCAAGCGCGCAAGCCCCGTCCTGACTGATCCGACAACCCCGTGGCATCAATAACTGCCTGGTCCTGCATCAAGCTCGACTACGTTGTTTAACGTATTAATCAACGATGACTTCGGTGCGAGCATAGTAACAAACAAGCTTGGCAGTAAACCGTGCAATGGTGATCAGCCCTTCTGTTTCTCTTTTCTTCAGGCCCGCGAGATCGGTGGTCAGCGCAAAAGAGTAACAGGTCATAGAGCGCAACTTCCCCATATTCAGCCAGCCCCCAATAGGCGGCATGCACACCTCTTATCCGTCATTCAGCCGCTCTCAAGCCTTGTTCCTTGAGCCAACGACTATCACGCCTAGCAGCGCCATGTTAACGAGCTCACTTGCACATTCTTAACCCAGTGGAGTCTTTCAATATGTCAGAGCATACTTGTAGTCCCAGTTGTCAGCATGGCGTTACCCCAGGTAATGAAGCACACATCAAAGAAGAGTTTCACGAGGCAAGGAGGTCTTTTTTAAAAGATGCCTTTGCCGTCGGCAGCACCACTGCCGCGCTTGGCGCGATGGGGATTACCATGTCGTCAAACGCCTTTGCCCAGAGTCCCAAGGTCGGTGCGGGCCGCGCCAATCATTTTTATGTCCCTGCCAATGACAAAACGGTCCATTGGGGATTTTTCAGTAAATCCCTCAAACCGTTAATTGAGGTCGAGTCTGGGGACTATGTGACCCTGGAAACCCTGACCCACCATGCCAATGATGATGCCGAACGGATGGTGAGAGGCGATGCGGGCGCAGAAAGTGTGTTTTACTGGGATAGCAAACGCAAAGGAGTAGACCGTCGCGGGATAGGCGCCATGAATGCCAAAGTGGGCGCAGGGGGTGGCTTAGGTGTCCATATTTGTACCGGGCCGATTGCAGTTAAGGGCGCTGAGCCGGGTGATATTCTGGAAGTCCGCATTGTGGATGTCACTCCCAGACCTAGCGCTAACCCCTTGTACAAGGGCAAGGCCTTTGGCAGTAATGCTGCCGCCTGGTGGGGATTTCATTACGGTGACACGATAGAGGAGCCGAAAAAACGTGACGTGATCACCATTTATGAAGTCGATGCGACCGGCGAAAGAAACTATGCGTCCGCAGTGTATAACTTCCGCTGGACGCCACAAACCGATCCATTCGGAATTGTGCACCCCATCATTGACTACCCAGGCGTCCCGGTCGACCATAAAACCATCAAAGAAAATCATAATGTACTGAAAAACGTCCGTATCCCTATCCGTCCGCACTTCGGTACTATGGGGGTCGCGCCAAGTGAAGCTGACATGGTCAACTCGATTCCTCCCAACTACACCGGCGGCAACATAGATAACTGGCGCATTGGTAAAGGCGCCACGCTCTACTACCCGGTATCGGTGTCAGGCGGCTTATTTTCGGTCGGCGATCCGCATGCGTCACAAGGCGATTCCGAGCTGTGTGGCACGGCCATCGAGTGTTCTCTGACCGGCACTTTTCAGCTGATTTTGCATAAAAAAGCCAGCCTGCCCGGCACGGCACTGGAAAGCCTGAAATATCCACTGCTGGAAACGCAAGATGAATGGCTGCTTCATGGATTCAGTTATCCAAACTACCTGGCGGACTTGGGGCCAGATGCGCAGAATAGTATTTTTGCCAAATCCTCGGTCGATTTAGCCTTGCGCGATGCCTACCGCAAAATGCGCGATTTCTTGATGACTACCCAAGGATTGAGTGAAGACGAGGCGATCTCACTGATGTCAATTGCGGTTGACTTTGGCATTACGCAGGTGGTGGATGGCAACTGGGGCGTGCATGCGTTGGTGAAAAAAAGCATTTTCCCGCCGCGCAAAAATTGATCATGCGCCACAGCGTCAGCCGGGTAAACTGCTAACGGAAAAGCAACGCGCCTCTCCGTTAGCAAATCTATTTAAGAAGAAGGATGCGTTCTAAGAAAAAACAGGATTGAGCAGAGCAGCGTGCAATGCATTCAGTGACTAGATTAAAGCACGAATCTCGGGCAAATTGCGCCACCAGCCATACACGTCCATGCCGCAGCCAAATACGTAGCGGTTTGGCACCACCAACCCGACCACATCGGCTTGCAATGGCTTTTGCAAGCCATTGTCTTTTTCAGTCAGCACCGCGGTGAGCACGTGGCGCGCACCTGCCGCATGGCAAAAGCGCACCACTTCTGCCAAGGTAATCCCCTCATCCAGAATATCGTCCACAATCACCACAGTTTGGTCACGCAGGTCTAACTCGGGCTGCTTGCTCCAGACACTTTCATGGCCAGCCGTGCCGTGATAGCGATTGGCCTGCAAGTAGTCTATTCGTGCTGGCAGATTGAGTCGCGCCATTAATTGACCGGCCAGATAAAGGCCGCCACGCATCACGCAAAGCAACACGATGCTTTCGCTAGCAAGGTCTTGCATGCGCTGCTGCAACTGTAACGCAACGCGCTCCATGGCGGCGTTGACCTCTTCTGCGGTAAATACCACCTGCGACTGCGCCAGCCAGTGCGCCGGCGGTTGATCCTGCGGTGCAACCATGCGCGTTAGAGGCTCAGGGTTTTCAGATACGCTCTGAAGCTGTCGGCGATTTCGGGATGTTTGAGACCCAACTCAACGTTGGCCTGCATAAAGCCGAGTTTGCTGCCGCAATCATAGCGTTTGCCCTTGTAGCGGTACGCCATGACTTTCTCGTACTGCATCAAGGCAGAAATACCGTCTGTCAGCTGAATTTCACCGCCTTTGCCTGGCTTGACGTGCTCCAGGCACTCAAAAATGCGTGGGCTCAACACATAACGACCGACCACGGCCAGATTGGAAGGTGCTTCTTCCGGTTTTGGTTTTTCTACCATGCCTTTCACTTCGAGCAAATCATCGGTTTTTGCCACGGCATCCACCACACCATAGCTGCTGGTTTCTTCTGGTGCAACCGTTTCAATGCCCAAAATGGAGCATTGCTGCTCTTCATACATGTCTACCATTTGCTTGGTAATGGATACATCACCAACCAGCAAATCGTCCGCAAGTAAGACTGAAAATGGCTCATCCCCGACCACAGGCTTGGCGCAAAGTACGGCATGTCCCAGGCCCAATGCTTGTGACTGGCGGATAAACACGCAGCTGACGCCTTTGGGCAGAATGCTGTGCACGATATCCAGCAGTTTTTGCTTGCCGGCCGCCTCGAGTTCAGCTTCCAGTTCATAGGCCTTGTCAAAGTGGTCGGCAATCGAACGTTTGTTGCGACCCGTGATAAAAATTAACTCGGTTGCGCCAGCGGCAATCGCCTCTTCGGCTGCGTATTGAATCAGCGGCTTATCGACGACAGGCAGCATTTCCTTAGGGCTAGCCTTGGTCGCTGGCAAAAATCGGGTCCCTAGCCCTGCCACCGGGAAGACTGCTTTTGTAATTTTTTTCATGGTCGTATCCTAAATAAATAAAAATAGTTATAACAAAAGAATAAAGGTGTGACTCAAATTTTTAATATAGATTTCAACTTTAAGCAAAGAACGGTCCCTGCCAGCAATGCCGTCACCGCATTGGCGATAATCACCGGCCAATCTCCGATCAAGAGACCATAAATCAGCCATAACACCACGCCAGAAGTGAAAATGGTGTACATCGGCAACGAGATGCCGCTTAAATCCCTGGTACGCCATGATTGCAAAACTTGTGGGATAAAGGCTAACGTGGTGCACACGGCAGCGATTGATCCAATACAGGTGTTTACTATGCTCATTTCAAATCTTCTACTTCGGCACCAAAGGCCTGTAACTTGAGTTTTTTGAGTTGATCCCTGAATTGGGCCGCCTTTTCAAACTCAAGGTTTTTGGCCGCGTCGTGCATGGCTTTTTCAATGCGCTTGATTTCCTTGGTCAGCATTTTTTCGCTCATGCTTTCATAGCTGGCCTGTTCCTGCGCGGCCTTGCGTTCACGCTGGGCCTCATCCTTGTCATAAACGCCATCAATGATGTCTTTAATGCGCTTGGTGACGCCTTTGGGCGTAATGCCATGCTCGGCGTTAAACGCCAATTGAATCTTGCGGCGACGGTCCCCTTCATCCATCGCCAGTTTCATGCTGCGTGTGATGCTATTGGCATAAAAAATGACGCGCCCATTCAAATTACGCGCCGCACGGCCCGCTGTTTGAATCAATGAACGCTCAGAGCGCAAAAAGCCCTCTTTATCGGCATCCAGCACGGCCACCAGCGACACCTCTGGAATGTCCAGGCCCTCACGCAGCAGGTTAATGCCAACCAGCACATCAAACTCGCCCAGGCGCAAGTCACGGATGATTTCCACGCGTTCCACCGTATCAATATCGCTATGCAAATAGCGGACCTTGACGCCATGTTCGCTCAGATAATCCGTCAGGTCTTCAGCCATGCGCTTGGTCAGGGTTGTTGCTAGCACGCGTTCGCCCACGGCGACACAGCGTTTGATCTCGCCGAGCAGATCATCTACCTGAGTATCGGCAGGTTTGACGGTAATTTCAGGGTCTACCAGTCCGGTTGGCCGAGCAATCATTTCCACCACTTGCTGCTGATGCTCTTTTTCGTAATTGGCAGGCGTGGCCGAGACAAATACGCATTGCCGCATAATACGCTCAAACTCTTCAAACTTGAGCGGACGATTATCCATAGCCGAGGGCAGGCGCCAGCCATAATCCACCAGGTTAGCCTTGCGTGAGCGATCACCCAGATACATACCGCCAATTTGCGGCACGGTCACATGGCTCTCGTCTATGATCATCAGCGCTTCAGCGGGCAGGTAATCAATCAATGTCGGCGGCGGGTCGCCGGGGTTGCGGCCCGTCAAATGACGGCTGTAGTTTTCAATGCCTTTGCAAAAGCCGATTTCGTTAAGCATTTCGAGATCAAAACGCGTGCGCTGTTCGATGCGCTGCGCTTCTACCAGCTTGTTTTCACTCAGAAAAAAACTGACGCGCTGACGCAGTTCTTCCTTGATGGTTTCCATGGCCCTTACCGTCGCTTCACGCGCGGTCACATAATGGCTGGACGGGAAAATACGGAAATTGTGTATCTTGTTAAAAATCTGGCCCGTCAGCGGATCAAACAACTGAATGGTATCAATCTCGTCATCAAACAGATTGATTCTGACCGCCGTTTCACTGTTCTCTGAAGGGAACACGTCAATAATGTCGCCCCGGACACGGAAGCAGCCCCGGCTAAAGTCAAAGTCGTTGCGGTCATACTGCATGGCAATCAGGTGCGCAACAATGTCTTTTTGTGCAATCTTTTTGCCCTGATGAATATGCAACACCATGCCATGGTATTCGCCTGGATCACCAATACCGTAAATGGCCGAAACAGTAGCCACAATCACTGCATCTTCGCGCTCGAGCAAGGCTTTGGTCGCTGACAAACGCATCTGCTCAATATGTTCGTTGATGCTGGAGTCTTTTTCGATAAACAAGTCGCGCGAAGGCACGTAGGCTTCAGGTTGGTAATAATCGTAATAGCTGACGAAATACTCGACGGCATTATTGGGAAAAAACTCGCGGAACTCGCTATAAAGCTGTGCCGCCAAGGTTTTATTCGGCGCCATGACAATGGCCGGTTTGCCGGTGCGCGCAATCACGTTCGCCATGGTGTAGGTCTTGCCAGAGCCTGTCACCCCCAGCAAGGTTTGAAACTTGAGGCCGTCATGAATCCCCTGCGTCAATTTTTCAATTGCCTGTGGTTGATCCCCAGCCGGTGGAAAGGGCTGGTGTAATTCATATTTACTACCGGGGAAAGTAACGATCACAACAACAGTCTGTGCATGGGATAAATAATATAGATTCTATTTTAACTGCTTTTGCGCAGGCAGGCATATGATTTACAATTTTCTCAACTACTTTGCGCCTGAACTTTTATCGCAAGTACCAGTCAGTTAAACCACAATGAATCATATTCTTTTGGGGGTCGCGTGAAATTCCTTTTAATAGCCATTCTGGCACTCGGTACACCAGCGGCGCAAGCCTACAATCAGCAAGCCCTGATGGAAGCTTACTTTGGCGTGGTCATGATCCGCGGCTACAACCAGGAAGGTGGCATGGCCTATGGTTCCGGCGTGGTGGTCAGCGACAATTCAGTGGTCACCAATTGCCATGTCTTGCGCGCAACCAAACAGCCCTGGGTCTCCCGTGGCGAAGACAGCTACCCAATCACCAGCGTACGCGCAGATGCCTGGCATGATTTGTGTCTGGTGACCACTAGCAATATGCCCTTCAAGCCAGTCCCGCGCGGCAACAGCCTGGCCTTGAGTCGCGGCCAGGAAATCACCGCGATTGGACACTCAAATGGTGTGCCTGCGCCGATCACTTCTATTGGTGAAATTCAGGGTTTGTATCCCACGCCTGCCGGCAATATGATCCGCAGCAGCGCCAAGTTCCTCATGGGGGCCAGCGGCAGCGGCTTGTTTGACATGGATGGCAAACTGGTAGGCATCAATACCTTTAAAACCGCAGGCAATGGTGGCAGCATTCACTTTGCATTGCCCGTCGAGTGGCTGGAGACCCTGGAGAAAATGCCAGCCAGTAACATCTTTCCAGTGTCAGGCAAAGCATTGTGGGAGGAAGACGAAGACAAAAAACCCTACTATATGCGTGCTGCCGTGCCCGAATCCCGTCAAGATTGGCCCGCACTGGCGCAAGTCAGCCAGCTTTGGACCCAGCAAGAAACAAGTAGTCCAGATGCCTGGTTTAGTCTGGGGCTGGCAGAAATGTCACTCAAGCACTTTGATGTCGCCGCCTCCGCCTTTAGCCAAGCCGTCAAACTGGACAAACAGTTTGTTGAGGCCTGGTTTAGACGTGGTGAAATGGCCCAGAAACTGGGCGACCAACACACCGTGCATGAGATTGAGGGCCAGTTACAACAAATAGATCCCACCCTGGTGCCTGTCTACCAGGCTTATCTCGGCTGCGGCAAACAATGTTAAATCTTCCTGTCATCATTTTCGCCTCACCGCCCCGCCCGGGGCGACCAGCTTAAAACAACTGGCGCGCCTCGCGCGCGCCTTTCACTTCCCTATCCGCTTGTTTTTGCGTAAAATATTGCGTTTTTCATTTTTTTGCAGGCTGCATACGCAGCCTGCTTATTAAGCATACGACCCAACAAGGAAGTGATCTTGAACCAAGCTGCTGCCAACGTGCTGTCCGCACGCGTGTTATCCATTAAAGAATCGCCCACCCTGGCCATTACAGCCAAAGCGGCCAAATACAAGTCTGAGGGCCGCCCTATCATAGGCCTGGCGGCAGGCGAACCTGATTTTGACACGCCACAACATATTAAAGATGCAGCTAAGGCAGCGATTGACGCCGGGTACACCAAATATACCCCTGTGAGCGGGATTCCCGCCCTCAAAAAAGCCATCGTCAACAAATTCAAAAACGAAAATGGCTTTGATTACGCAGCCAATGAAGTGATTGTTGGCGTCGGCGGCAAACAAACCATTTTCAATCTGTGTCTGGCGGTGTTAAACCCAGGCGACGAAGTCATCGTGCCTGCCCCCTACTGGGTGAGCTATGCCGACATTGCCATGGTCGCAGAGGCAAAACCGGTGATTATCGAATGCGGGATTGAGCAAGGCTTTAAACTACTGCCCGCGCAACTCGAAGCAGCAATCAACAGCAAAACCAAACTGGTGATGTTTAACTCACCTTCCAACCCAACCGGCGCAGTCTATAGCCTGGACGAGCTCAAGGCGCTGGGCGAGGTGCTGCTCAAACATCCACATGTGTTGGTCGCAACTGATGACATGTATGAACACGTCAACCTGACTGGCGAAAAATTCCACAACATCCTCAATGCCGCACCAGGCCTCAAAGACCGCTGCATTGTGCTCAATGGGGTGTCAAAAGCTTACTCCATGACCGGCTGGCGTATCGGTTATGCCGCAGGCCCGGCCTACATCATCAAGGCGATGGAAATCCTGCAAAGCCAATCCACCAGCAACCCGACCTCAATTTCGCAATATGCAGCCGAGGCAGCATTAAGTGGTTCTCAGGACTGCATCAAGCCCATGGTTGCCGCCTTCCGCGAACGCCACAAATATGTGGTGGATCGTTTTAACGCCATGCCAGGCTTGAGCTGCCTGATGGCAGGCGGCGCATTCTATGCCTTCCCGGATGCACGCCAGGCCATTGCCAACTTGCACCAGGCTGGCAAAATCAAGGCAACCACTGATATGGCGCTGGCAGAATACCTGCTTGAAGAGCACAATGTCGCCGTGGTCCCAGGCTCTGCGTTTGGCGCAGAAGGCTACTTCCGCATCTCGTTTGCCACCAGCATGGAAAACTTACGCGAAGCATTAGACCGCATCGAGCACGCACTTAAGGTTTAACAAGATAGTCCCAAATAGACTCACCAAAAAGCGCCTGCGGGCGCTTTTTGCTTTTGCATCGCAACAACTGTCACAAAACCAGTTTAAAGCTCAAAACAAGCGTATCAGCCTAAAACTCCATAGTTTTTCTGCGCTTTGCGCAGGGTTCAAGGTCGAGACTGCCATGCCCATCTGCAAGGTATAACGCTCGCTCACATCGAAATGTACTTGTGGCGTCAATCGGTAACGCCAAGTACCGCCCCGGCTGATTTCCTGATTTATTTCCATACCCAAGGTCACTCGCGTCGATGCATCATAAAACACCGAGTGATTAAGCAAATAGTCAGCCCTGGCACGCCGATTGACATCCTGTACACGCAGTCCCAACATACTCAGCGACGACCATGTCTCATTCCATCGCTTGGCGACAATATAGGTTGCATCGGCAGAAACAGCTTTACTATGTTTATGCATATCAACAAAAGCCTGCCAACCGGTGGCCATGCCACGCGCAGAGGAAACCTGCAGCGTCTGCTGAATGGCCAATTTATACCGTTCGTGCCGCGTATTCTCGATAGGCAATTCCAACTCCACCCCAATGTCGTCCGCCAGGCCATATTCAAGCTCAGGCGCCCAGCTGACATCCCCGGTCGCCGCACTCACATCCACCAGCGCATTCACCTCCAGATCTCCCTGCTTCACCCCCAACGGTCGCACCAGATCATAGACCATAGGCTCAGGCACTCTCAACACACGGTCACTATGTGCAGCATCCGACTCAAGAAACAGCGCTTCTTCAGAAGCCTCCGAAACAAGGGCGCTGGTTAACAGCCACACATAAGCACAAACAACAGCACAGACGTTCACAATTACATTTATGCAAATATAAAACCACATCATACCAAGCAAGCGACCAACGCTCCAAGTGACTCCACCTCACACAGGTTATTCTTGTTTGACATGCGCAGGAAAGCCTTTGGAAGCAAACAGCAATGATCAGGCGTTTGCAAAATAAACAAAGAGAGAGAAAAGAATGCATCAGGATAAGGTGATCCGATATTGCGAAGCGCTAGGCAATGCTGCAGAAAAGCAAAAAGGCCTCGCATTTCTGCAAGGCCTTTTTCTATTTGGCTCCTCAACCTGGGCTCGAACCAGGGACCTACGGATTAACAGATTTACGTAATAAATTTTTTGTATATATAAATCATGTACTTGCAATGCCCGCAGATTTAAAAGTGTAGCGATAATTAGTATGAAATATGCCGATTTTATGATTATTAGCAACGTTCTAGCTACAGCAAATAAGTTTTTAAAAAGGTGGACTTGAATCAGCAGAATTTTTGAATATTAAATCTTTGTTTGTCGTGTTCTGTATAGGACAAACTCGTAAAATACTTCTTAGTGATTTCAACTCGATTTTCAGTTTCAAACTCTCAGTTCTATGTAATGTTCCCATTAAGCCTACTTTTCCAGTCAAGCTATTTAACTCTTTGGAAACCGCTAGGCCGCGTTCACCACTAGCTATTCTTTTTTTTAAGTTATAAACAGCCAGCCTTAAATTGTTACGTTCGGATCTTTTCTTGGAAACTTTCGAATTGACCACCAATTTTGTAACTACCATTGGGCGTGATTGAGAATGAATTTCGTGCTTTTTACGTTTTGCACGATAACCTTTCTTGATAAGCATCCCATAAATCTTGCTGATGGCTAATGACTTTACTTCGTTGGTTACAAACTTTTTACTTGATACAGTTATATCGTCAACAAATCTGGTGTAGTCGAAACCGTTACGGGAAAACCAATCAAATAACTCCGGCTCTAAATCCCAAAAAACTAGGTTTGCCAAGAATGTGCTACAAATACCTCCTTGGGGTAAGCATCCATCTTTAGCTGTCAGTTTCGTTAATAGCTTTGCAACTTCTGAGTCGAAGTTGAAAAAACGGTGCCAAATATTAAAAATTACATCTTCGCTGGTGCTTGGATAGAATTTCTGGATATCCTCGTTTATAACCAGTGATTTATTGATATGGTGTTTAGCGTTTTTTGTAGGGCTTCCACCTTTAATGCCGCCGTTAAGGAAGTCAGGATATTCAACTTTTGAGAGAACTTCTGTTTGTATTCTTCTATGGACTAATTTTAAGAATTGTTTTGCATCATCAACTTCCCTTGTTGAACCATCAGAATTTTTAACAGGTAATGAATTTTTCCAATTTTTTTGAGAGTTATTAGCTAGTGATACTAAAGCTGAAACATCCAGTTTCAGAGCATTAGCTAACGACTCGATACTACGAATCGGTTTAGACTTATAGAAGGGTTGATTGCGGGCTGCTTTCATTTAGAAGATCTAATATCATCCGAGAAACATTGCCTTTTAATTCAGGATCAAGACCTGATAATTCATTGTTGTCAGCCGCTAAATATAAAAGTATCCCGAGTGGTATATTCAAAGAATTGGCAATTTTTTCGACAACAGATAGTGCAGGGTCTCTTTGGGAGTTCTCTAAAAGAGATAGGTAAGACACTGAGCAATCAACCTTTTTAGCGAGCTGTGCTTGAGAAAGCCCGCGACCAGTTCTACATAATTTAATTGCTCTGCCTAAGTTCATAAATTCTCATAATTACAATGAATGGGTTTGCTGTGAATTGGTCGGCTTCCATTACATAAAATCTGTAATTTTGACAACAACAGCAAGCACATCCGCTAATACCTTCAATACCTTTGCTCCGGTATCAAATCTATCAGTTTCAATACTACTGTTGACCTGACTCTGTAATTCAATAATCACTTCATCAAGTCTTTCAATTACACCTGTATCAAGTTGGCCGTTATATGTATCACGAATTTGTTGTAACGTCGCAATACAGTTCTTTAATTTATCATTTGTCATGATCGTTTCCTCTAAACGGGCAAAATTACCCAAGCTCGAAAATAACATCGCCGTAGAGAGCCAACTCGATACAACAAACCCATCACCAGTTTTATTGCTTTTCCAAGCTCACCGAACAATTCTTGTGGCTCGTAGCGTTCCGGCCGTTCCGAAGGTTCCGCTGGACGTTTGCAACACAGTGGTCTTCCCTGGAGAAGACGCCTTGATGAAAAGGCTATTACCTCGCGATAGTATTTTTGAATTAAAGGAACAACATAATTAAAGAACAACCCAAGTGAATTCACTTGTCTGAATGACATTAAACACTAATTGGATTTTTTCTGCAAGTATTTTTTGACTCGCAGTAACAATTTAATTGTGAGTCCCCCTCATATTGAATTTAATGTAACAAAGAATTATCATTTCCTCGTCATAGGCAACTTGTCAGTAGACAAGGCGCCCTAGTATGTGATGAGCGCTGATAGATAAATGGTGCGGGCAAAATCAAATCCTAGGCCCTTCAGGGGAGAGGTAAAATCCAAGTCCCGATAAGCCTGTCTAAGCAGATAAGCCTCCGTCAGGGATAAGCAGGATGCTCTAGTACCTGTGACTTCATTGTCCTTTAACCGACGATGGGGTCATGTGCTTTCCGAAATTATTACGTTGACCCCCTTCGTCATTGATACGAATGGAGTCATCGTGAGTCACAATAAATCATATTCGCCAAATTCCTCGTCAGATTCAGATTTTTCAGCGCAAAGCGCCATGTTGCGACAGCAACATGAGCTTGGCGCTGATGCCTCTGAAACTCCCGGTGTAGTAATACCGGGGGAAAGTTTCAATACTAAAGCAAGCGGTGATGGGTCTGAAAGTTTTGAGCTTGCTATCTTTGGCAAAAGGATGGCTGCTATTGCCTATCCATTACCATCAGAAAATACACCTGGATACGCAGCAATTACCGATTATCTAAATTGCTCTTTCCGGCTACCTGAAAACTTCAACCCTAATCGATTCTTTGAAATCTTTGCTAGTGTCGCTGGTGAGAGATTTTCAAAAGTGCGTAATCGCGGCAAAGGAATGAATGGGTACGAGCGTTCATTTGATATGGGCGATGAGGGTGCAAAGTTTTGCTTTGGAGGCCAGAGCAATACGGGGTTAATCATGTTGCCTGGTCAAGCCTGCCACACCATAAAAGACTGGGGTGCGTTAATTTCTTTTCTTAGAGACAATTTAGACGCACGTATAACCCGCTGGGATGGTGCAGTAGACGATTTTGACGGTATTCATTCTGTTGATTGGGCAGTTGAACAATATCTACTTGGTAACTTTACCAATGGCGGCAATAAACCCTCCTGTAAACAGAACGGCAACTGGATAGACCCTGACGGCAGCGGGCGCACATTTTATGTGGGCAAACGTGAAAACGGCAAAATGATGCGCGTTTACGAAAAAGGGATGCAATGCGGTATGCCTTTTCATCCTTGGGTAAGGTGGGAGCTGGAGTTGCATAATGTGGATAGGGTTATTCCCTGGGAAGTTCTTTCTGATCCTGGAAAGTACGTTGCAGGGGCATTCCCAAAGGTGCTTGGTTGGATTCACGATGAAATGTCTCGAATCCGTACGATTAGAACTGAGACAACTCTGTCATATGAAACCCTGGTTAAGTATGCTGCAACTGCTTATGGTCGGCTGATTAACACCATGTTAGAAGTGGAAGCTTCACCAGAGGATGTGATTAATCGACTTCGATTAGAGGGCGTCCCTAAGCGTCTTGGTTTAATGAAGCTCTTGGAGGGTAAACAGTAAATGAACACACTCACCCTGCAAGAGGCTGCGAAGTTTCTCAAGATTCATCCGGTCACATTATCCATTAAAGTCGCTGCTGGTGAAGTACAAGGGGCAAAGGTTGGCAAGAGATGGGTTTTTGTAGATGTTGACCTGGTTGAATATATAAGGTCACAATACAAAGCGCGTGCGTTGCAGGGTGAACGAAAGGAAACAATATGTCACTCTTTAAACGCAAAGACTCGTCCTTCTGGTGGCTCAAAATCACTGTCAGTGGACGAACAATACAACGCAGTACTGGGACTGACGACAAAATCAAAGCCCAGGAATACCACGACACGCTAAAAGCGCAGTTATGGCAGCAAGAGCGGTTAGGCGTAAAACCTAATCGAACTTGGCGAGAAGCGGTTGTACGTTGGACAAATGAAACCTCTGATAAAGCTACGCACAAAGAGGACATTCGAAAGCTGGCCTGGATGCATCAGTTTTTAGGCGATTTAACGCTTGATGCTGTAAACCAGGAAGTGATTGAGATTGTTCGTGCTGCTAAGCTCAAAGAGGCAACTAAGTCCACGACCAATCGTTATTTGGCATTGCTTCGAGCGATTCTCATTCGTGCAAGAGATGAATGGGAGTGGATTGAAAAAGCGCCAAAGATAAGGCTCTTTAAAGAATCTAATATACGTGAACGGTCTTTGACTGCTGAACAAGTCAATGTGCTGTTAAGCGAGTTGCCATTGCATCAACGTGAAACTGTGTTGTTTGCTTTGTCTACAGGGCTTAGACAGCAGAATGTATTGCAACTTGAATGGGCGCAGGTCAATTTTGAATTGAAACATGCTTGGGTAAGAGCAACGCATTCTAAAAATCGAAGGCCGATTGCAGTGCCGCTAAATGAAACCGCAATCAATGTTTTAAAGCGCCAAGTAGGTAAGCATGAAACGCGTGTGTTTACTTATGCAGGCAAGCCACTATGCACGGCAAATACTCGTGCCTGGCGTGCAGCATTGAAACGGGCGGGAATCACAGATTTTCGTTGGCATGATCTGCGGCATACATGGGCAACCTGGCAACGGCAGGCTGGCACACCTACACATGAGTTACAGCGTTTAGGTGGTTGGCGTTCTGGTGTAATGGTTGAACGATATGCGCATCTTGCACCTGATCATTTGGCGAATGCTGCAAATCGATTAGATTCTAAATTCGAAGGTTACGATTTAGCTACGATGGGCTAGAAAGCAAAAAGCCTTGTATCTCTACAAGGCTTCTTTTATTTGGCTCCTCAACCTGGGCTCGAACCAGGGACCTACGGATTAACAGTCCGGCGCTCTACCGACTGAGCTATTGAGGAATCGGTACGTCGTTTGAAGGCGCTATATTACTGAGACCACGCCCCTTGGTCAACCACTTTTTGCGAAATATTTTATATTTTTTTGGCCACAGGCCAGCCATCTGCAAAATGCCACTCACGCTGCAAATTTTCGGCAAATTTTTGTAATATTCAGCTTGTCCAAGCTTGACAGACTTAGGCATGTAAGGTTATGAGGATATAATATTTCCAGGAGAATAAAGATGCATAGCATGGTGGCAAAAATTTCACACCTGGATGGTCAGGTCGAGGCGGTCAACGCAATGGGCCAGCACCGGCCACTGAGCGCTGGGGACTGGTTACGTGAGGGTGAGCGTATTGTGGCGCAGGATGGCGCTCAGGTTTCGCTGGAGACTGCGACTGGTGAACGCTTGCAGGTGCAAGGTCTGCAAACCATGACACTGAGCGCGCAATTGACGGCGGATTATCTGCCGCATGCCAGTGATGATGCGATTGATGCACAATTGTTGCAACATGTCCTCTCCTCATTACAGGCGGGCGATACCGAACTGGATATTTCTACCCTCTTGCAATCACCGCTGGAGTTTGCCGCTTTTGCGGCCCCAGCGGATCATCCGCCACAAGCGGATGCCTTGCATATCGCTGACTTGATCCCTGAACAAGCCGTCGCTGAACATGGTCCATCCAGTTTAGCGCCTAACGATAGTGTCGCGTTGATGGTTGCCACCGCATTGCCTAGCGAGATCGCGCTGCAGCAGCAACTATTAAAAGACATGGATCAGCACTAATCTTGTGAGTGATGTCTGCTAAAAGCCTTGCATTGTTGCAAGGCTTTTTACTTATGCGGGCCTGCGCTCTTACCAACAAGTCATCAAACGGCGTCTCTTTGTCAGGCAAACGCCGAGGATAGATTTTTTTACTTGCAGACGGCCCTGTGGCAAACTTAATGGGCGTAGACAAGGTCTATATTGTTGATTTCCGCAACAGCAGGCGATATCCCTCTCCGGCGGCGGGAAGGTAAGGTGGTAGAAAGATCAATATGTCTGATTTGGCACTGACGCTGGCGCGTATCCAGTTTGGTTTTACGATTTCGTTTCACATCATCTTCCCGGCCATCACCATAGGTTTGGCCAGTTACCTGGCAGTCCTCGAAGCACGCTGGCTCATGACCAAACAAAGCGTGTATCTGGATCTCTACCACTTCTGGATTAAAGTGTTCTCGCTATGTTTTGGCATGGGCGTGGTATCTGGCCTGGTGATGGCCTACCAGTTTGGCACCAACTGGGCTGGCTTCTCCAATGTCGCCGGCGGCGTGACCGGTCCTTTACTGGCTTATGAAGTGCTTACCGCCTTCTTCCTTGAGGCGGGTTTTCTCGGCGTGATGCTGTTTGGCTGGAACAAGGTCGGGCCAGGCCTGCACTTTCTGTCAACCTTGATGGTCGCGGTTGGCACCTTGATCTCTGCCACCTGGATTCTGGCTTCGAATAGCTGGATGCAAACGCCACAGGGCTTTGAGTTAATCGCCGGTAAAGTAGTGCCGGTGGACTGGTGGCAGATCATATTCAATCCCTCATTCCCTTACCGGCTCATGCACATGGTCATCGGTGCCTATCTGGCCACAGCCTTGCTGGTGGTGGCGACAGCTGCCTGGCACTTGCTCAAGCAGCGGGATCACGCCAGCATCCGTAAAATGTTGTCCATGGGGTTATGGCTGATTCTGCTGATTGCGCCCTTGCAAGCATTTATTGGCGATATGCATGGCTTGAATACCCTCAAATACCAACCCGCCAAAATCGCCGCGATTGAAGCGCACTGGGAGAACAAAGGCAATGAACCGACGCCGCTGATTCTGTTTGCCTGGCCAGACATGCAACAGGAAAAGAATCATTTTGTCCTCGAAATCCCGGTGCTTGGCAGCCTGATTTTGCGTCACTCATTGACCGAGCAGATTCCTGCACTCAAGCAATTCGCCCCTCAGGATCGGCCCAATGCCACCATTATTTTCTGGTCCTTCCGCGTGATGGTGGCGCTGGGCTTGCTCATGATCTTGCTGGCATTCTCCTCCGTGTGGCTACGCTTGAAACAACAACTGTATCAACAGCCGCTGTTCCTCAAGTTTGCAGTGGCCATGGGGCCTGCAGGCATTATTGCCATTCTGGCAGGCTGGTTCACCACCGAAATCGGCCGCCAGCCCTGGGTAGTGTATGGCGTGTTGCGTACTGCAGAGGCGGTGACGCCGCACCCTGCCAGAGAGGTGGCACTGACCTTGGGCCTGTTTGTCATCATTTACCTGTTAGTGTTTGGCATGGGCACGCGCTTTATGCTCCGGCTGCTCAAAGCAGGCCCCAGTACCGGTGAGGCCCTGCACGGTGACGCCATTTCACCGCAGCTTAACCACACCACTGCGTTTACGCTGGCCCCTGAGTTTCACCCGGAGACTAAGACACCCGCTTCGGCGCAGTCAGCAAAGCACCAGGCTGACGATCAAGCTGAAGATCAATCAAAGGATCAATAAATGGACTTGTCTCTCATATGGGCTGCGATCATTCTGTTTGGCATCATGATGTACATCATCATGGAGGGCTTTGATCTTGGCATAGGCATTCTTTAGCCCTTTTTTAAAGACAAAAGCGACCGTGACCTCATGATGAACACGGTAGCCCCGGTGTGGGATGGCAATGAAACCTGGCTGGTGTTGGGGGGCGCCGGCTTGCTCGCCGCCTTCCCCTTAGCCTATTCGGTGATTTTGAGTGCGTTTGCGCTGCCTTTGCTGCTGATGCTGATGGCACTGATCTTTAGAGGGGTGGCGTTTGAATTCAGGTTTCGCGCCAAGGACAGCGAAAGGCACTTCTGGGACAAGGCATTTACCGGCGGATCGGTTGCGGCGACCTTCTTTCAGGGCATGACGCTAGGGGCTTACCTGCAAGGAATCCCCATGTCAAACCAGGCCTATGCGGGTGGCTCACTGGACTGGATTTCACCGTTTTCGCTGTTTACCGGCCTTGGGCTGCTGGTCACCTATGCCCTGCTCGGCAGCACCTGGCTGATCATGAAAACCGATGGCGCGCTACAGGCCAGCTGTTACCGCCTGTCAAAACACATCGCCACCGCCTTGTTTGCCATCATTTTCATCATCAGCGTGTGGACGCCATGGATGGATAGCCGCATTGCTGAGCGATGGTTCAGCATGCCGAATCTGTTATGGCTGTCGCCCGTGCCGTTGCTGGTAGGGTTGTGTTTTTACCGCTTGCAGCGTGCGCTGAGCCAGCAAGCTGAAACCCGCCCATTCCTTTACACACTGGCACTGGTTCTGCTGGGCTATGCCGGGCTGGGCATCAGCATCTGGCCTAACATCATTCCGCCCGACTTGCCGATACAAGCTGCCGCAGCGCCGCATATCAGCCAGATGTTTGCATTGATAGGCGCACTGGTGATCATCCCGATTATTTTAATTTACACCGCCTGGGGCTACTATATTTTCAGGGGCAAGGTGAATAGAGATGAGCACTACCATTAAGCACACAACAGGGACAAAGTCTGTTCAGGCAGACACCCCACGCCCCAACTGGCGCAAGCGTGTAGGCTGGCTATGCCTGATCTGGCTCGCCAGCATTGCGGCATTGGGCGTAGTCAGTTTATTGCTGCGCTTTTGCATGCGCCTGGCAGGCCTGCATACTTAAGAATCTCATCAAAACAGGCGCGCCTCCTCTGCTGAATACGTCGGCTTGCGCACACCCGGCAGCGCATCGCCCAGAAAATCCTTCTTGCCCCCTTTCCCCCTGCTTTTTTCACCATGGCGAAAAGAATGAGACAACAGGGATTTCAAAGCGCGTATGCGGTGACAAATCGAGTGCATCAAACCGCCATTAGAGACAATTCCTGTCATCAGTCCCTCTTATTGAATGTCTACAGCACGGAATTTTTCTTGCCTGATCAAATCCAATCCCATTACTATGCTTGTATCCAGCCTGTTGAAAAACTGACAATCCGCTGCCTGCAACCCCCTGTATGACGACCCAGCAACCGACAAAATGGCGACGCTTGCGTGCCTGCCCAGCCTGTGACATGGTCAGTGCCATTCCGGTACTGCGGCCGGGTCAGCACGCCAGTTGCCCGCGCTGTGGACATGTGCTGGCACGACGCTACCTGCATCCGGTGCAACGCAGCATTGCGCTGGCGGCAAGCGCGCTCATCACGCTTTTGATTGCGGTGGCGTTCCCGTTTATCCGCGTCGATGCCGGCGGGCTGGATAACCAGATCGCCCTGTCACAAACCGCCTCCACCTTGTTGCAATCGCATCAACCCATTGTGGCTTTTATTGTAGCGTGCACGGCAATTGTGCTGCCCGGCTTGTACCTGACCGGGGTGATTGCCATGCAGGCCAATGTATTGCGCACGGTGCCCAAAGCCTACAGCGATGTGATTGCACGCCTGTTTTCACAACTGCACCCATGGATGATGGCGGATGTTTTTATCGTCGCCGCGCTGATCAGCCTGGTGAAGCTGACCGGCATGGCCGATGTGCATCTGGGCGCCTCGTTCTGGGCGTATTGCGTGTTTGCGCTACTCTTGCTGATGACGACACGCTCGGTGGATATAGACTGGCTGTGGTACCGGCTGGCAGGCGAACCTGAAACCCCGGAAGATATCCGTTGCGGCATCACCGCCGCCGAGCAGCATGTCACCGGCTGCCGGACTTGTGGGCTGATCAACCACCTGGCTAGTCATCCTGATAACGAAGGCCATCATGCCAGCTGTATCCGTTGCGGCACGCTTTTGCATGCGCGAAAGCCGCACAGCCTGCAGTTCACCTGGGCGCTGTTGCTCACCGCCATCATTTTATATATCCCGGCCAATGCCTACCCGATGATGATTACCACCGCGCTGGGGCAAAGCCATGCTGCCACCATTATCGGCGGCATGATGGAGCTCTGGCAGCATGGCTCGCAACCGATTGCGGTCGTGATTTTTGTCGCCAGTGTACTGGTGCCCATCCTCAAAATGCTGGTGTTAATCCTGTTATCGTGGCTGGTCAAAAACCCGGGGCCACTCAATGCCCTGCAAAAAACCCGGCTCTATCATTTAACCGAGTTTGTCGGCCGCTGGTCCATGGTGGATGTATTTGTGGTCGCCATCATGGTGGCACTGATCCAGTCCGGCAACCTGATGTCGGTGTTGCCCGGCCCCGCCGCGCTAGCCTTTTGCGCCGTGGTGATTACCACCATGCTGGCCGCAATGGCGTTTGATCCGCGCCTGTTATGGGATACTCAAGGAAAACAACATGACTGATACGTCTGATGACAATTTATTGGCCCGGGTAGGCAAGCAGGCCCGAGTTTCACCGATCTGGATTGTGCCCATTGTCGCGTTGCTGATAGGCTGCTGGCTCATCTATGACAACTATACGCGTGCTGGCAAGCAAATCACGCTCTCAATGTCCAACGCCGAAGGCATAGAAGCCGGCAAAACCAAAATCAAGGTGCATAGCGTCGATATCGGTCTGGTCGAGCAGGTCAAACTGTCCGAAGACCTCGGGCACATCCAGGTCATTGCCCGCATCGCACCAGATGCGCAACCGCTGCTGGTCAAAGATACGCAATTATGGGTGGTCAAGCCCCGCATCGGCCTTGAGGGCATCAGCGGCCTCAATACCGTGATCTCGGGCGCCTATATCCAGTTGCAACCGGGCAAGGGTCATGAAGAAACAGACGAATTTACCGTGCTCGACCAGCCCCCCATTTCATTGAATGGCGCCGGCGGCGTACATATTAATTTGATCGGCACCGTCGGCAACGCCTTGCGCATTGGTGACCCGGTCACCTATCAGGGCCTGCGCGTGGGCCGGGTGGCGAGCGCCACCTTTGACCCCAAGCAACGCAAAATGCAGCATGAGTTGTTTATCGAGCAGCCCTACGACGTGTTGATCACTGAAAACACGCGCTTCTGGACCACCGTTGGCATAGACCTCAAGCTGGATTCCGAAGGCTTCAAGGCCAGCATCCCCACCGTGGAGTCGCTGATTGCAGGCGGGGTTAGCTTTGGCCATGCCGACAACCGGCCCATGGGTAAACCGGTGGCGTCCGAAACCACCTTTGAGCTTTATGCCAATGAAGAAGCTGCCCGCCAGCAAACCTACGACCAATATCTGGAATATGTGCTGCTGGTGGATGATACGGTGCGCGGACTCTCCAGTGGCGCGCCGGTCGAGTTCCGGGGCTTGCGTGTAGGCACGGTGATGCAAGTACCGTGGAAATTCAACTCGCCCGCGCGCAAACAGGACTTTAACTATGCGATTCCGGTGCTGATTCATCTCGAACCTGGCCGTCTGGCAGACAGTGGCAAGGCAGACCTCAATGAGTGGAAATCCCGCCTCGGCATCATGCTCAAAAACGGTCTGCATGCCACGCTCAAATCTGGCAACCTGCTGACAGGCTCATTGTTTGTCGACTTGAACATGGACAAGCACGCACGCAAAGTCAACTACAAAGCCAAAACCTTTGAAGGCTTGCCAGTATTGCCCACAAGCGCGACCAGCCTGGCACAGATCGAAGAGAAACTGTCTGATCTGCTGGATAAACTGAATAAGCTCAATGTCGAGCCAGTATTAAGCGGCCTCGATAAAAACCTGCAACAATCCGAGCAAACCTTGCGGGAGATTCGTGCGCTGAGCCAGCAAGTGAACCAGTTTGTGGCACAACCAGAGTTCCAGCAAATGCCGGCCAACCTGAACCAGACCATGCAAGAGTTGCGCACCACCATCAAAGGCCTGTCGCCCGACTCACCGGCTTACCAGGAGCTGAGCAGCACCCTGCAACGGCTGGAAAAGGTCTTGCGCGAAGTCCAGCCGCTGGTGCGTACGCTGAATGAGCAGCCCAATGCCATCCTGTTTGACCGCAAACCCGGTAACGACCCGCTGCCACTGGCACCGGCAACTCCATAAGGACAGTTTTCATGCATATGCCTTTTTCTTTCTTGCGTACGACAATTTGCCTGCTCTGCAGCCTGTCGCTGACCGCTTGCCTGGGCAACCGCCCGCCGGTCAATACCCAGCGCTACAGCCTGCCAGAAGTCAGTCTGCCTAGCACGACCACGCCCCCTACGCGCATCCTTATTCTGGGCAATCTGGTGCTGGCCGATGCGCTGGACAGCGACCGTATTCTGATCCAGCTCGATGACATCACCATTCAGCCCACGCGCGACCATTTATGGAGCGCCTCGCTGTCTGAAGAACTACGGCAAGGCCTGCGCAGTCGGCTCGCCCAACGCCTGCCAGACACCCTGGTCACCGATGCCTTTCCCGGTACCAAGCTGCAAGCCAGCCGCTTGCAATTGCGCATAGATCAGTTTCAAGGACATATGCGTGGCGAAGCGATCATGAGCGGCCAATGGCAATGGCTGTCCGCCGATCAACGCCCGCTCAAAATCCAGCCGTTTCAATTTACCACCCCGCTCACAGAAAACGGTTACCCGGCGCTGGTCCGCGCACTTGGGCAAGACTTGGACAAATTATCTGACCAGATCGCCAGCAACATTAAAGCAACGCCAAGCCAACCCTGAAACATGAGTTAGTACCCCACGCCCTTTCACTCAAACAGCGCCCCAGACAAGCGCGCTGTTTGGCCTCGAACGCATCGCCCGCAACCACACCTTCGTTAGTAATTCTTTGCGTTTCTTAATCCATTTCCCCACAAGAGAGACAGGAACTTTTCAGGTAAACTGGCTTGTTAGATTTACTCTTGATGGATAACAGTCTTGCAACGCTTTCTCCTCTGTGCCCTGATGCTGCTCTTGACCTGGCTGCCCACGCAAGCCCAGGCTGACGCGCAATTGTCGGGAACAACCTGCATGAGCAGCGAGGGCGAAATCGTAGGTAATATTCCGCTGCAAGGCGGCCGCTTTGTGTGTCAGGGCGTGCTCGAGATCACGCAGGCCGGTCAGTATGTGATTGACTTTAAAAACACCTCTACCCTGGCCCAGTTCCAGCACGAAATTTCTGATGGTCACCACACCATGCATGTGCTGTCAGGCGGACTCAGTAGCGATCATACAGACCAGCTTCTGCTCAGGCATGGCCGCCTCGTAGCACTGCAGCCGGGGACCTACCGGCTCATTACCTGGCTGCAATCCCCTTATTATCTGGCGCAACCAGAAGTGTTTGTGACTGACCTCGCCAGCCACCAGCAACAAACCAATGTCAGCACCGCCGTGAGCCTGTTGCTGCTAGGCATCTTGCTGGGGATTTTCAGTTATTACATGGCCATAGGCATCATGCCCGGCCACGTCACCGAGCGCATGTATGCCTTGTTTATTCTGGGCAACCTGATTTTTCAAAGCGCGGTGCTCGGCCTATTCAAACAATTGTTTGACTGGCACTGGTTCTACCTGACTAGCCTGCCTATCCTGTTTTCCAATCTCGCTTATATCAGCTTTGTCTGTCATTTACTCGGCATCAGCCGGTTTCGCCATAGCCGGCTTTATCAGGTTTCGATTGCGGCCAGGCTGACGCTACTGGGGCTCATGGTGTTCGCCATGATCTACCCCAACTGGATGCTGGAAATGGACAGGCTAGGCGTGGCCATTTTTCTGGTCTTTGGCCTGGTGTGTGGCATCCGTTTGAGCTTGCAAGGTCAGCGCGTGGCGCAGTTATACCTGCTGGCCATTTCCATTTTTGGCGTGCTAGGTGGTTTGACGATTACCGCAGATCGCCTCAGCTCAAACGCCTGGACCGTAGAGCAACTCGGCCTCATCGCGGTGACCGTGGAAGCTGTGGCGCTGTCGCTACTGGTGGCATACCAGATCAACCGCCTGCACAAAGAAAAAGAACAGATGCTGGCCGAACTCGAATCCACGCGCTCGCTGGCCATGACAGACCGCCTGACTGGCGTGCCCAACCGGCATGCACTGGAAAATCAAATGCTGCATTTTCCCGAGCATGGTTGCCTGATGTTCCTTGATATCGACAACCTCAAGCATGTCAACGACCAATATGGCCACGAGGCCGGTGATCAGTTGCTCAAGAGTTTTAGCCGCATTCTGACGAACAAGCTGGATACGCATGGCAAGCTATACCGCCTGGGGGGTGATGAATTTGCCATCGTCTGCCATGAGGATGATGTGGAATGGTGCCAGCACCAGTTGGAATACACGCACTTGCACCTGCAAAAAGAAGGCATCGTTGGCGCGGGCACCAGCGTAGGCATCGTGTTTGCCCACGAAGCCATAGACACCGAATCACTGATGCGCATCGCTGACAAACGCATGTATGCCGATAAGCGCGCTCGCAAAAATCGCAAAGAAATGGTCCAGGTCTTTACGCACTAAGCCTGCGCAACAAAGCGCCGTTGGTTTTTTTGCGACGTCATTGACACAGATGCAGCCCTGAACGCCAATGCGCGCCCTGATACATGCCATCCGCGCCTAAATCCGTTACACTCTATTCTGCACGCGCGCTATGCTAAGCCTGCACCGTCCGTGACTTTAATCTTGATGGTTCAAACCAAAAGAAGTCCTCGCGCAACGACCCCATTGATCTTGCCTTATGGCGCGCTGCCCAACCATAAGAGAAACTAATGCCATTACTGACATCGCTACTGATTCTGATCGTCACCGCCCGCCTGCTCGGGCAAGTGTTCAGTCGCTTTAGCCAACCCGCCATTATTGGCGAAATGTTGGCCGGGGTGTTGCTTGGGCCCAGCCTGCTCAATCTGATCACGCCCAGCCCAGCGCTGTCTGGCATCTCTGAGTTTGCCGTGTTCTTAATCGTGCTGTCGGCCGGGCTAGAGATGAACTTCAAGGAGGTCATAGACTCCATGCGCGGCAAAGGCGCAGTCATTGCGCTGCTGGGCTTTTTGCTGCCACTCACGGGCGGCATTCTGGTCGGGGTTGGCTTTGGTCTGGATGTCAGCCGTACAGTGTTTCTGGGCCTGTGTGTCTCGATTACAGCGCTACCGGTCACCGTCAGCATTCTGCAAAGCTTCAAACTGCTGGACTCCACCATCGCACGCTATTCAGTCGCTACGGCGATCTTTAACGATATCGCCGCGCTACTGGTGTTAGGGGTGATTCTCAACCTGCCCGAACAAAAATCCTATCAGGCCGTGGCCGCTGCCACGTTTAACGCGAGCTGGAAGCTGATTTTGCTCATGACGCTGATTGTCAGCATTAGTGTGCTGATCAAGCAGGTCATTCAAAGAGGCATTCTTATCGACCAACTGTCAGAAAAGCTGGTCACCATCATCGGCAACGAGGCCCTGTTCGGCTTGCTGCTCCTATTGGTACTCGTATTTGGTTCAGTCAGTGCCGCGCTCGGGTTTCACTTTATCATCGGCGCCTTCTTTGGTGCCCTGCTCATAGACCGCACCTTCTTTTCACCCGAACGCTACAAAGAACTAGAGCTCACATTGAGCTCCATCACCGGCGGCTTTCTGGCCCCGGTATTTTTTGCCTATCTCGGGCTGGAATTCAAAATCCAGGTCATAGATTCGGTCTGGTTTGTCGCTGTGGTGCTGGTGGTGTCGATAGTGACTAAAATTCTGGCCGGTTGGCTGGGGGGCCGCCTCATCGGGCTGAGCAAAAGCGATGCACTAGGCATCGGCTTTATCCTCAATGGCCGCGGCGTGATGGAGCTGGTCATCGCCAGCATTGCCTATGAACGCGGCTTTATCGGGCAGGATTTGTTCTCAGTGCTGGTGTTGATGGGCGTAGTGACAACAATGATCACGCCGCTCATGTTCCGCAGATGGATCATGCCAAAACTCCCCAAGACAACGAATACAAGTAATCCTTAATCAATAACAAGGCTCGCAGGTTTTTATCATCGCCTGCGCGAGCTGGTAGCCGCTCATCCATGCGCCTTCTACCTTGCCGCCATTGAGCCAGTCGCCGCACATGCCCAGCTGCTGGGCTGCATCCCAGGCAAAGCCCTGGTGCAGATAATTGGCACAATCCGCATAGCGCCAGCGGTGCACACTGTGTTCCATGGGCGCTTCACCGCCCAAGGCCTGGAATGCCGCCAGCAACGCCACCGCAACCTCCTCTGGTGCACGCTCAATATTCGCCTCGGACCATTCAGCGCTGGCATGTAACACCCAGACCTCTTTGACCGCACTGCCCTCAGGCACACGCCCCGGCTTGCTACTGTCTCTCGCCACCCAACTCAGCGGCCCCGCATTCACAAACAAGCCATCAAACGGCAAATCAAGCGTATGCGCATAGCGCCCCATCAAGGCCCAGCAGCCACGCATGTTTACACTGGCCGCCAGCGCCTGCATCTCCAGATTAAAGCCTAGCAGCGCCTGTGCCTGCGGTGCCGGAATCGCCAGCACAACCTTGTCAAACACCTGCGGATACGCGCCGTGCTCTTTGCTGTGCACGCGCCATTTCCCCTCGGCAAAGGTAATCTGCTGCACCGTCTGCTCCAGCTCTACGGTTAAAGACTGTGCCATCTGCCGCGCTGGTCGCGTATTGCGCGGCACGCCAACATAACGCTGTTTTTCAGACAGCTTGGCGCGTAAACCGGCCTCATTCGCCTCGTAAATGCGCCCTTGCCATTCAGCCACCACGCCCGCCTGCAACCACTTTTGCACCTGTGTCACAAACGGCTGCTGGCTCACCGTAAAATACTGTGCGCCATGGTCACACTGCCAGCCCTCGCCCAATCGCGTAGACACGCGCCCCGAAGGCCCACGGCTCTTTTCAAACACCGTTACCAGATAACCGGCCTGTTGCAACGCCTGGCTGCAAGACAAGCCCGCCATCCCCGCACCAATCACCGCAATATTTTTCACGCCACCCACCCCTGTTTCCACACTGCGCGGTCTTGCAACGCATGCCAGTCAATCACCTGCACGCGCCCAGTCATGACCGCTTCTAACTCAACGGTTTCAATCACTTGCGTCTCCTCGTCACCCATCTTCTCATCGCTTACGATGAGCCTGGTCACCATAAAGTGTTTTTCTTTATTCACGGGCTTTACCGCTGTCCACTTAGAATGTAACAGCTTTTTAGGATTAAGCCGCAATGGTTTTGTTTGCATGATCGTGTGACAACGTAAATCCAACAATTTATCCACTATTTAGAGAGATTTCTAACGCATGCTAGCCGTCGCAAGCCCCCCCCTGAACTCGGGATTGAGCAGCCCACTGATTTGTCAGTCCTGCACCGCAAACCAAATGCAAGAGTTTTACACTCAAAAAGCCATGGCTCTCTTAGTGATTGACGTACGCAAAATATGGCATATACTAATTGTATATGCAAAAGGAGCATCTGCCATGTCAAGTTTACCCAAAGCAGCCCCTCACCGAGAAGCCAAACTGTTCCGCAACAACCGCAGCCAAGCTGTGCGCATCCCTGTTGAGTTTGAGCTACCAGGTGATCGTGTATTAATTCATCGTGAAGGCAACAAGCTGATTATTGAACCAGTAGCACGTCCCGCCAACCTCGCCGAACTCCTGGCGCAATGGCGTCAGGAACCACCACTCGCGCCAGAAGATCAATTCCCAGATATTGAAGATATGCCCGCCAAGCCGGAGGACATATTTTGAGTGGCTACATGCTAGATACCAATATCATCAGTGATCTGATTCGTAACCCGTCCGGGGCTGCTGCAATCCATATTGAGAGAGTCGAAGCCAAGTTCATCTTTACCAGCATTATCGCGGCTTGCGAACTACGCTATGGCTGCGCAAAAAAAGGATCAGTCAAACTTACAGAAAAAGTAGAAAATCTACTCGCCACCATCACGGTGCTCCCATTAGAGAACCCAGTAGATACCGAGTATGGACGCATCCGCGCAGAACTGGAAGCAGCAGGTCAAACCATCGGCATGAACGATTTACTGATTGCTGCACAAGCTCATACTCTAGGACTTATTCTGGTAACGGATAACCTGCGAGAATTTAGCCGCATTCGCGGCCTCAAAGTTGAAAACTGGCTAGAGCGATAGCTGATGAAGGTTTTTATTTTACTCTGAGCCCAATTATTTTATTCGCTGGAGCAAATGGCCTTAATTCTACTCTGATCCTTGTTGATTGATTTTGAAAACTGGCTGTGAAAATAGTGGATTAAAATATATCAGCCTCGCTGAATTTTGATAGTATTTTTATAGTGGTTATACAATCAATATCAGCATTAATCTCAGCTAACATTTGCTCTTAGCAGTAAGATGTGAACGAAAACAAACAGTTATATATAAACTACAATTCATTTATGATGTGTTTATATAAAAAATAAATTGCTTACAGTGGGAGGTAGTTGGTGATAAAAGAAAAAACAATTACTAACATACAACAACTAATAGAGGCTCTCGATGAAGATTTTGGAACATACGAGGGTGCTATTTGGTATCGGGGCCAAGCCGAGGAAGACTGGAGCCTAAAACCTAGTTATATTCGTCTTAATAATCCCATGCCAGAAACAACATTGATCAAAAAATTCAAACAAAGTGCGTCAATGTTGCTTGAAAAAGAGCCGAAAAACTCTTTTGATTGGTTATTTCTGATGCAACACCATGGAGTGCCAACTCGTCTATTAGATTGGTCAGAAAGCCCTTTAGTAGCGCTTTACTTTGCTGTTTGTAATTATGATAAACATCAAAATAAGAATGCTGTCGTTTGGTCTCTAAAACCATGTGCATTAAATCATAATGCTAATATTCATGATGCTGGGGAAGAGTTTTTTATACCATCGTTCGAAGATGAAGAATTGATTAACTACAAAGTTGAAACTCTTGCTGGACAACCAAGGCAGAAGTACCCGCCAATTGCCACCATAGCCACAAGAAATAATGCAAGAATTCAAGCACAACTTGGCGTATTCACTATTCATCAACTTGAACCTGTGGGAATTGAAGAAATAGGCGATCAGTTACACGTTAACAAATACATCATTCCAGATGAATGTAGAGCCATTATTTACAAACAACTTGATTTACTAGGTTTTTCAAAATTCACAATGTTTCCAGAGCTAGCCAGTATTGGGGAAAATATAAGAAGGATACTAAGATGAGCTATATCGAAACATTTCCTATACAGCACAGTACCATCCTAAGACTATATTCTGAAAAGAATGAAATTCAGTCTAACCCTGAGTATCAACGGTCAGGCGGAGTTTGGACGCCAGAGAAAAAACAATTACTAATTGACTCTATCCTTAATAATTATGATATCCCCAAAATCTACTTTCATGAATTTAACAGGGAAGAGAAAAAGTCTTCAGGCTATGCATATGCTGTAATTGATGGGAGACAAAGATTAGAAGCAATTTGGCAGTTTATCGACGGTGGATTTGCCCTATCTGAAGACTTTGTTTATCAGGATGACCCATCACTTAATCTGGCAAAAATGAGTTACTCAGATATTGGAAAAGAGTATCCGAAGATAAAAATTAAATTTGACTCTTTTGTTTTACCAATTGTTGGAGTTGCAACTGACGATCTAGAACTAATAGAGGACATGTTCTCAAGATTAAATGAGGCCGTCCCTTTAAATGCAGCTGAGAAACGTAATGCATTAGGCGGCAATTTCGTACAGGCGATTCGTGAAGTAGCGGCAAACCTTTTCTTTACTCAAAAGGTTAAGTTTAGTAATAACAGATACCAACACTATGAGGTTGCCGCAAGATTTTTATTTATCGAGGCATGCCTGGCAGATGAAAAGAAAATAATTGATACCAAGAAAGTTTATCTCGATAGCTTTGCGAGAAAATTTCATTCAGAAAATAAAGAGTTTATTGATCAAATGAAAGCTAATACTTTTGCAGTTATTAATCACATGTCAGGAATCTTTCTTGATAATGACGAACTTCTAAGATCTCAAGGAAACATGGCTGTTTATTACCTTCTTTTCCAAAATGCCCTTAGAAATACCCCTCCAATTACACTAACTAGAAAAAGTATCGTTGATTTTAGATCTAGAGTACAAGAAAACCGAATACTTGCAGAACTCGATTTTGCTGGAGCTAGTTATGAGTTGTTAGAGTTTGATAGACTTACCCAACAAGGTACAAACGATGCGTCTAATATCAAGGAAAGATTGACAATAATGGCTAAACATATTGGCGTACCTTTAATAGATTAAGTACTAATAAATTATTTCTTAAAGCCTCTTTAGAGGCTTTTTTTCAGTAGCTCTTGAGACTATCTGCTTGCCCCCCATATAAATTGAAACACTTAGTATCAGCCACAATCATCCGCGTTAAAATACTGCCACACTCGTTTTATTAGAATTTATATGGATAAACGTATCCCCGTCACGTTGCTCACTGGTTTTCTGGGCAGCGGTAAAACCACCCTGCTCAACAAACTGCTGCATAACCCTGCCATGAAAGACACCGCAGTCATCATTAACGAACTCGGTGAAGCAGGTTTGGACCAGATTTTTGCCAATAGCCAGATTTCGCAAACCATTGAGAGCGAGCACATTGCCGATAACACGGTGTTGTTGAGTTCTGGCTGTTTGTGCTGCTCCCTCAAAAACGAGCTGGCTGACACCATGCGCGATCTGTTTTTTAAGCGCAGTTTGCAGGCGGTGCCGGAGTTTAACCGCCTGGTGATTGAGACCACGGGCATGGCTGACCCTGGCCCGATTTTGGCTAACCTGATGAATGAGCCGGTGATTGAATCGGTATACAGATTAGACGCGGTGGTGGTGACGATAGATGCAGCGTATGGTTTGCAACAAATTGCTGAGCAGAAAGAGGCGCTTAAACAAGCTGCCGTGGCAGATGTGTTGCTGATTACCAAGCGTGACACCGCTACGCCGGAACAGATTGAAGCCTTGCAGGCCAAGCTAACCGAGATCAATCCGAATGCGACGCAGCAGTTTGTGTTGCATGGCGAGATAGACCCGATGCAGATTATTGATGTAGGCTTATTCGACTTTGCCAGCAAGCAGGCGAGCCCGCAGCGTTGGTTGCGTGCCCCGGCCAGTGGGTTTAGTGCGGCGAAAAAAGGCACTTTGCCCAAAGCGCCTGCGCATGATGGGGTGAGCACGTTTACCGTGTATTTACCCAAGCCGATGGCTTATGCGGATTTTAAAAGTGTGATTTTAAAGCTGTGCCAGACGCATGGTGAAAAGCTGCTGCGCATGAAAGGCATTTTGCATGTGGAAGATGCGCCTGCCCCGCTGGCGATTCACGCCGTGCACTTTACGCCCTACCCGCCCACCTTGCTTGAGGGTTGGGATGAAGATGAGCCGATTAGCCGCGTGGTGATTATTGGCAAGGGGATTGATGAAAACGCTGTGCGCGACATGCTCACACAGTTTTAGGAATGAAGTGATTTAACAGGCGAATCGCTGTGTTGCGCGGTACGCGAAATCCTCATGTACTACAAGTACACTCCGGTTTCTGTGTTCCGTGCACCTTGCGCTTCATCCTGCAAAATCATTCATTGAGAAAAATTAGTAGTTTCTATTTGGAGTTTTCATGGCGAAGTTTTTGGAAAAAATTTTAGAGAGTTTGATTTTTAAGAGCCGCTGGCTGATGGCGCCGATGTACCTCGGCCTGGTCGGCGGGCTGGTCATTTTACTGGTGAAGTTTGGCCAGGAGTTTATGCATATTGCCGGGCATCTGGGCTCGCTCACCGAGCAAGAAACCGTGCTCTCGCTGCTGGCGCTGGTCGATATCACCTTGGTGGGTAACTTGCTGATTATGGTGATTTTTAGCGGGTATGAGAATTTTGTCTCACGCATTGATACGGCGGACAGTGAAGACCGCCCTGAATGGATGGGTAAAGTCGATTACTCCGGCCTGAAACTCAAACTGATTGGCTCGATTGTAGCGATTTCTGCCATCGACCTACTCAAGGCCTTTGTACACCAAAGCTCGGGCACAGCTACGTTTAGCACCGAGCAAATGGCCTGGCTGGTCGGCATCCACCTGACTTTTATCATCACCGGCGTGTTGTTTGCCTGGATGGATAAAATTGCCGGACATGGGGATGACCACTAAACCCAGACTTGCTTGACTGAACACCGTTGCTTGTCTTTAAAAGGCTAAACTACAAAACCCGCTGCGGCGGGTTTTTTGTTGTTTGCGAGACCTATTAAATCTTGCAAAAATAATAGCCTTAAAGGAACCTGTTAGCTATCGCGTTAATCATATTAACAACTTTATTGGGGTGGCTAACTATGAAAATTCCTGTCTTCACTTTTATTGTTTTTTTGATTCCATCACTGTATCAAAACACGCATGCAGACGAACATGCGACAACACCGGATTGCAACAAGCTGCCGCCTAATTACAGTTTGAGCTATCTGGATGAAAACACCGATGGTGTGATTTCGTTACAAGAGTATTTGCAAGGCGACCCGACGCATCAGAAAAAGATGTTTGAGCATATGGATGCCAATCATGATGGTGTGCTGGATGTGGCGGAGCAAAAGGAAATCGAGCAGGTGTATCAACTCATGCATGAAAAGCGTGCAGCGGGAAGCCACAAAACCTGAGCCAATAAAAAAGCCCCATCCCTGGGGCTTTTTTTATATGCGGCTGATTAAGCCTTTTTAAAACGGCGGGCGACAATCGCGCCCAAACCCACGAGCATCAAAGCCATGCTTTCTGGCTCTGGCACTGGGGTGACTACTGAGGCAAATGGCGTCAAGCTTGCATTTAAGCTATAGTTACCACCACCATTGATGTTGAATCTCAGGCTGTAAGTACCTGAGGCCAGGTTGCTAAAATTGAAGCTATAGACATCACCGCTGGCTGGAGCAAAATCTGCCAGGCCTTTAATCAGCGTATTGTTTTTGTAAAGACCAAAGACAAAGTCCTGGTTACCATTTTTCTGCAGGGCACCGTCTAGGTCGAGTGAGCCCAGCAGATTAAAAGCGGTATTCTGTGGAGCAAAGTCAATGATTTCAGTTTTACCCGCAGCGGCTCCTGGCTCATCGTAGCCATTTGTGATTGTAATCGTAGCTGCATTTGCATTTAAAGCTGCAAACATGACCCCTGCACAAGTCAGTTTCCAAAACATATGTATATCCCCAATTTGTTTATATAGTTACTACGATAACAATTATACTTTAAAGTAACATTTAAGCCTAATCCCCTGATCAGACTAAGCACAGGCTTGGTTGCGATTCATACATCGACGATAGTCCATCTCAAGCATTCTTTCTGCCAGCGGATCAGCGTCTATAGCGTGTTTGTTTGATCTATTGAATACAGACACTAACCCGTCTCTTATCCCAGCATGCCTTTACACCTGATTAGTCTCTAATCCTATTGGTATCGCGATAATAATTACAAGATAAATTTATATCAATGAGGGTGAAAAATGGACTGGAATATTTTTAAAAAGCTTAGCAAACAACCTTCTCAGGAAACACTGCTCCGGCAGCTGGATCAAGAAGGACAACTGCGCGCGATTGATAAAGTCATGGGCGTGATTGAGTTTGATCTGCAAGGAAACATCCTTGCGGTCAACGACAATTTTGCGGCAGTGACGGGGTATAGCAAGCAAGAGCTGATCGGCCAGCACCATCGCTTGTTGGTGGATGCTGCGACTCAGGCTAGCCCGGAATATCTGGCACTCTGGCAAAAGCTGGGCCGCGGCGAGCCAGATCAAGGCCTATATTTGCGCAAGGGCAAAGACGGCAAACAAATCTGGCTGCAGGCCAGCTACAACCCGATTCTCGACAAACAGGGCAAACCATTCAAGGTTATTAAATACGCCACGGATATCTCGGCAGAAAAACGCAAGAACGCTGACTTTGAAGGCCAGATTTCTGCAATCGACAAGGTGATGGGCGTGATTGAGTTTGACCTTGACGGAAGAATCATTGCCGTGAATGACAACTTTGCCGCAGCCACTGGCTATAGCAAGCAGGAAATCATCGGCAATCACCACAGCATGTTTGTTGAAACCGCTTATAAAAACAGTGCGGAATATAAACAGTTTTGGGACAAACTGGCCAAGGGTGAGGCGGATAACGCGCAATACAAACGCATCGGCAAAGGCGGCCGAGAGGTTTGGCTGCAAGCCAGTTACAACCCCATTTTTGATGCGACAGGCAAACCGTTCAAAGTCGTCAAATATGCCACCGACATCACCGCTGAAAAAAGAAAAAATGCACAGTTTGAAGGCCAAATTTCGGCCATCAACAAGGTGACGGGCGTGATTGAATTTGACCTCAAAGGGAATATCACGCATGTAAACCCCATTTTTGCCGCAGTCACCGGTTACAGCGCGCAGGAAATCATCGGCAATCACCACAGTATGTTTGTCGAACCGGATTATAAAAATAGTCAGGAATATAAACAGTTCTGGGAAAAACTGGCGCGCGGAGAAGCCATGAGCGGCCAATGCAAGCGCTTGGGCAAAGGCGGCAAAGAGATCTGGCTACAGGCCAACTACAACCCTATTCTGGATGCCGCTGGTAAGCCGGTGAAAGTGATTAAATACGCCACCGACATCACGGCAGAAATCGTTAAAAATGCAGACTCTGCCGGACAAATTGCGGCCATTAGCAAAGTGATGGGGGTGATTGAATTTGATTTAAAAGGCACGATCACCCATGTCAATGACAACTTTGCAGCCGTCACTGGCTACCGCCCGCAGGAAATCATCGGCAACCACCACAGTATGTTTGTGGAGTCAGCTTATAAAAATAGTCAGGAATATAAGCAGTTCTGGCAAAAACTGGCACGTGGTGAACCTGATAACGGCCAATATCTGCGTGTAGGCAAAGGGGGCAAGCAGGTCTGGCTACAAGCGAGTTATAACCCGATATTGGATATGGAAGGCAAACCCTTGAAGGTGGTGAAATACGCGACTGACATCACCGACAAAATGCTTGAAGCACAAGCCATGAAACAGGCGGTTGATGAAACCGGAGAAGTGGTGGCATTAGCTAAAGCGGGTGACTTGACCAAGCGCATCAAGACAGATGACAAACAAGGTGAGATCAGGGAATTGTGCCTGGGGGTCAACAGTATTGTCGACACCATGGCTGAGATTCTCGCTGCCATCAAAATTGCCGGAGAGACCATCAAGACCGCCGCCAGCGAGATTTCTGTGGGTAATAATGATTTGTCTCAACGTACAGAAGAGCAAGCCAGCTCGCTGGAAGAAACCGCGGCCAGTATGGAACAGATTGCCTCTACGGTTAAACAGAATGCTGAAAATGCCAAACAGGCTAACAGCATGAGCGCGCAAGCCAGCGAAATTGCTGCACGCGGTGGCGAGGTATTTGGCAAGGTGGTCATCACCATGTCCGAAATTACCGAGAGCTCGTCACGGATTGAGGAAATTATTTCAGTGATTGATGGCATTGCTTTTCAGACCAATATTCTGGCCTTGAATGCAGCTGTGGAGGCCGCCCGTGCGGGGGAGCAAGGCCGTGGCTTTGCCGTCGTCGCCAGTGAGGTGCGTAACCTCGCCCAACGCTCAGCCAGTGCGGCCAAAGAGATTAAACAACTGATTGTAGATTCTTCTGAAAAAGTCTCGAGCGGCTCTCAGTATGTCAATCAGGCTGGTAGTACGATGGACGAGATGATAGGCGCGATACGTCAAATTTCGGACTTAATCACTGAAATCACTTCTGCTTCGCGTGAGCAAAGCATAGGCATCGAACAGGTGAATACCGCAGTGACGCAACTGGACGAAGTCACGCAACAAAATGCCGCTCTGGTCGAAGAAGCGGCCGCGGCGGCCATGTCACTGGTAGACCAGGCCGAGCAATTAAACGAGAAAGTCAGTCACTACAAATTGAATCACAGTGGCAATACTGCCGGACAACAAAACCAGTTCACGCTACAAAACACTCAAAAAAGACGGGCGTAGCGGCTCATATCAGAGCCACTACCCGTCATGAAACGGATGCCCGGAGCGACTGGGCATCCTTTTTAGGCATAAACGGCTGGCTTCCCCTTGATGCCCTGTTCTGGCTGGCGATCAAGGGGGATCACCCTACAATTGCACGCGGCTACCCAGCTCAATGACACTATTGGCCGGGATATTGAAAAACTCGACCGCACTGCTGGCATTGCGCGACATCACCGAGAATAACTGGTCACGCCAGCGTGGCATGGCACCGCCTACATCCGGCACAATAATCTCGCGGCTCAAGAAATAAGAATTGGTGAACGGATCCAGCGTCTTGCCATCCAGCGCCACCGAGCGCAAGGCTTGCGGAATATCAGGATGTTGCATAAAGCCATACCGTAACTGGATTTGCCAGAAGCCTTCTGCCAGCCGCGTCACCCTCACACGTTCTTCTGCGCTCATAAACGGCACCTCCTCAAACGTGACATTCACAAACAGGTTATGCTGATGCAGCACCTGGTTATGCTTGAGGTTGTGTAACAGCGCTTGTGGCACAGTCTCAAGATTGGAGACCATGTAGACGGCAGTACGCTGGACGCGGGGCAGCGTACAGTGTGCCAGTGACTCGATGAAAGGCAGCAATTTGGGGTCAGACTGCGCAATGCCGTTGAGCAGGCTAAAACGGCCTTTTTTCCAGGTGGTCATGAACAGAATCAACACCACACTGAGCGCAACCGGAAACCAGCCACCTTGCATAAACTTCATGGAGGCAGAACTGAGCAAAATACCATCTACGCTCGCCAATACGGCCGTCAACAAGCCTGCCAGCCAAAGCGGAAACTGCCAGCGCTTGCACATGACGATAAACATCAGGATGGTGGTAATCAGCATGGTGCCCGTCACGGCAATGCCATAAGCCGAGGCCAGTGCCGATGAGCTTTGGAAAGCCAGACAGACGATGATGACGGCGATCAGCAGCGCCCAGTTGACAGAGGGCATGTAGATTTGGCCGGACTCGCTGGCTGAAGTGTGAATAATGCGCATACGAGGCAAAAACCCTAATTGAATCGCCTGACGTGTCATGGAGAAGGCGCCCGAAATCACGGCTTGCGAGGCAATAATGGTGGCCAGAGTGGCCAGAATCACGGCGGGAATCAGCAAGGGCTCGGGAAACGACAGGTAAAACGGATTGTTGACGGCTTCAGGATGATGCAGCAGCAAGGCGCCCTGGCCCAGATAATTTAAAATCAGGCACGGAAATACCAAGCCCAGCCAGGCCAACTGAATGGCCGGACGGCCAAAGTGACCCATATCTGCATACAAGTCCTCGGCCCCGGTCACGGCCAGCAAGATGGCGCCAATGGCGATAAACACACCAGCCCCACGTGATTGCAGAAACTGCCAGGCATACTGCGGATGAATGGCCTGCAATACTTCTGGCGCCTGGCTAATTTGCCAGACACCGATACAGGCCAGCGCCAGAAACCAGCCAATGACCACCGGGCCAAAAAAACGCCCGACGGCATGCGTGCCATGGCGCTGAACCCAGAACAAGCCGATCAGGATGCCGATCGAGATCGGCAGCACCTGCGCAGCCAGGGTGGGCGACGCCACTTGCAGGCCTTCTACGGCAGACAGCACCGAAATGGCCGGCGTCAGGACACTGTCGCCATAAAACAGCGCCGCCCCGAGGACGCCGAGTAATAACAGCACAGTGCTACGTTTGTCTTGTGGACGCAAGCTGGAGACCGCCAGCGACAGCAAGGCCATGACGCCGCCCTCGCCTTTGTTATGAGCCCGCAGCACGAGCAGGACGTATTTAAAGGTCACCACAAACATGAGTAACCAGAAAATAGACGAAATCGCGCCCAGGATATTGAGCTGATTGAGCGGCACACCGGTGCTCTCGCTAAAAATGACCTGTACGGTATAGAGCGGACTGGTTCCGATATCGCCATAGACGACACCGATCGCCCCTAAGGCCAAGGCGGCCAGACTGCTTTTTTTGGTGGAAAACGTTTCCATCACATCCCCTTATGGTTGATTGATGGCGCAAGTGTGCAATCAGGCGTATATCAATCGCATATACATGATGCAATGTTTACAACGCCTATGGTCATGGCGACAACGATTAAGCCAGCCGGTAGCCGATCCCCAGCTCGGTTAAGACGACTTTAGGCTCAGCGGGCTGATCTTCGAGCTTGGCGCGTAAACGGCCGATGTGAATACGCAGGTATTGCGTATCGTTGAGATATTCTGGCCCCCACACCGCTTGCAGCAATTGCGCATGGGTAAAAATGCTGCCAGGTTTACTGGCCAGTTGCATGAGCAAGGCGTGCTCGATGGGCGTCAGGTGCAAGGGCGCACCAGCCTTGGTCACAATTCCGGTGGCACGGTTAACGCAGACCCCGGCTTGCTGATACACATGGTCGCGCATTTGCATCATGGCGGAACGCCTCAGGGCCGCCTGTAATCTGGCCAGCAACTCCTGCAAGCCAAATGGCTTCATCAAATAGTCATCTGCGCCTAGGTTAAGACAGTGCACTTTGTCTGCCTCATCCTGCCGTGCGGACAGCACCAGTATCGGCACGTCGGAATAACTGCGCAGATGCGGAATCAGTTGTTCGCCCTGCCCGTCTGGCAAGCCAAGGTCGAGTATCACCATGGCAAAGCCGCTGGCCTGTCTGGCCTGAGCCAGGTCACGTGCATGCTGCACGTGATAGCCATGCGCAGACAGCGCGGGCAGCAGAAACTGGTAAACACCAGGATCATCTTCGACCAGCAACAGATGTGGGTGCGTAGAGTGATCGACTGGTTGGCTCATCCGGCATCCCCTGCACTCAAGCTGGTGGCGGGCACAAATGGAAACAACATACGCACACAGGTGCGCCGGGCGACTACCTTTTTATCTAACGGCGCTGCATTTAATGGGGGCTGATCTGACTGCTGCGTCAGTTGCAATTGCCCCTGATGCAGCTGCATGATGGTATTGACGATACTCAGGCCAAGGCCAAAGCCACGGCTGCCACTGCCCGCAGGACGGCGGGAGTGAAACGAGGCAATCTCAAAATCTGGCGCAAAGCCGGGGCCTTCGTTGATCACCGACAGTACCAGCCAATCCGCTTCCCTTGCCAGCTGCAATGCCACGGGCGTCTCAGTGCTGCGCCATTGCAAGGCGTTATCCACCAGATTAGAGAGCGCATGCGCCACCAGCACTGCATCCATATGCACCAGCCATTCTTCGCCCTCTGCAACAGCGACAAACGCCAGTGCTACGGGGGGCGTGCGCTGCAAGTAGCGGTGCATCACATGTTGAATCACCTCTTGCAACGATTGCCATTCGCGATGCAAGGCGCGCTCGCCCGCTTCCAGCTTGACCAGAGTCAGGATATTTTCTGTGGCCTGGCTTAAATAACCGGCTTCTGCCAGGATGCTTTGCAGTAACTGTGTGGACTGTGCGGGTGCCAGCGTAATCTGCTGGTCAGCCAGCACATTGGCCGCGCCTAAAATCGCCGTCAGTGGCGTACGCATATCATGCGACAAGGCGGTCAGTAGCGATTTTTTGAACTGGGCCTCAGTGGTCTCGCGGGCGGCGTCTGCCAGGGCAATCTGCTGCCTGAGCTTGAGCGTGGCGTCAGCACATTGTTGTACCAACCGCTGTAAAAAATGCAGGTCTGGCGCGTGACCGACAGACACAGCCACCACCAGCACTTCGTGCTGCGGGAAACCAAACGGTAATAAACATTGACCCAGCGCTGGCCAATCCTGAGTGCCTGCGCCGATGGCACGCTGGTAATCGAGTGCCCATTGCACACTGGAAGGCTGTACAAGCAGCGTGGACTCACCAGCCAGGCGCTGCAATTGCATGTCGGGCGCCAATTGCACAACACAAACCTGCCAGCCAAATCCCTGTTGCACATGCTGGCAAGCGGCCTGCAACAACGCTGCAACGCTCAAGTGGCTGGATAACACTTCGGCCAGTGATTGAAAAAAACGGGATTGTTGTGCGGCCAATTGTGCCTGTTGCCTTTGCCGCTTGAGCTGTTGCATGGCTCGGCTCACCGTCAATGCCAGCACGGCAAACACCATGAGCATCACCCACGATTGCAGGCTAGCCACGCGCAAGGTGTACAGCGGTTCAATAAAACAGTAATTGATCAGCAGGACAGCGGCAATCGCCGTCAGCATGGCGGTGGCAAAGTGCAGGAAATAGGCCGCCCACAACACCCATAGCATATACAGCAAGGTTAGCAGCGTGACTCCCAAGCTGGCAAAATGCCAGACACCCACCCACGTGGTGAGTGCAATGCCCGACCACAACACCAGCTGATATTGCCAGTCTGGCCGATGCGACGTTGTGGGGGTAACAAAGCCGTCTGCCATCTGCTGCTCCGGGCGCTAGCGGCCGTAAATATCCTGATTTTTATAATTGGGCCCAAAGAACTCTTTCATCAAAAAGTCCTCGAGCCCCGCGCTGTCTGCAGGCCGCGCTGACAGCGTGACAGTACGGCCCAGGCGGTTGGATATCCAGTCAAAATCACCGTTATAGTGCTCACGGATGATACTGATCATTCGTCTGACCATCACCAGGCGGATATCTTCACCACTGCGGGCTTCCACCTCGTAGTACTGCGTATTGGCCGAGGTGTAGTCATTGACCCAGCCCTTGAAGCTGAAGGTTGCATTCAAGGGATCCATGCGGCGGATCTGGAACAAGCCGTTGGTGCCGAACTTGAGATTGTTCATGATGTTTTTGGTACGGCGCTCATCCTCGGAAGGACCACGCTCGGCCGCTGCAGCAGCATCATTGGCCTGTTTGGCTGAGATTTCATCCGCATAACGGTCCGTCTGCTTGCGCTTGATAAAACTTGAAAAGTCTTCCACCGGCGGTGGCGGCAAGTTTGGCGTAGGCTCGGGTCTGGGTTGCGGCTTGGGCTCGGGCAACTTAAAGGCGCTATCTGGCCGCTGTGACTGAATAATTTTTTTAGGCAGCTTGAGCTCAGATTTGGGCGGTGGCTTTGGTTTAGGCTCGGGCCGCGGTTGCGGAGTGGGCGGAATCTCAGGCGGCGGCGAGACCACTTTGGGTTTGGTCGGCGCCGGCACGCCCAAGTCGAGCACAATATTCAGTGGCGCTTGCGCGGGCTCCTCAAGCGGCTTGAGCAAATCGAGTAAAAAGCCCCAGAACAGGATGGCGTGTATCAGCAGCGACACCAAAATCGCCCACATCAGGCGTGCCGGGATGCGCAACACGCGCTCGCGTTGCTTGGGCTTTAGCCAGTTAGGCGTACTAAATGGTTCAAAGGGAGAAGGCTGCATGAACAGGGTTGGTCACAGGTTAGCAGTGGTCACGCGATACTATTGCATTTCTTGCCAGAGTTTTTCAAGACGTTTGATTGAGACAGGATAAGGCGTCCTTAATTCCTGCGCAAATAATGATACACGCAACTCCTGTAATTGCCACGCAAAGTCTTGTAACTGGATGGTTACAGGCAGATGCGCCTTGCGTAATTGCTCAATTTTTTGCTGCCAGCGCTGCTCCAGTTGTACCAGCGCCTGCGCATGGCGGCCATCACGCTCTATGCTGGTCGGATATTTGTCTATGCGCAGCTTGATCGCCTTGAGATAACGCGGCAGATGCGGCAATTGCTCCCACGGGGTCCGGCTAAAAAAACCGGGATACAACAAACCCTGTAATTGTTGCTCGCAGTCGCGTTTTATTTTCTGCGTCACTGGCGTCATTTTCTGTAACTGGGCAAGCAGCACCTGATACTCATTGGCAATCAGTTGCGCCTGCCGGGTCAGCGCCTCGGTCACCGCTGGCAAGCGGGTCCGCGCCCGTGTTTTAAGTTGCATAAACTCGGCATTGCTGCGCGGCAAGTCGTCCTCGGCAATAAAGGCGCGGTCAGCAATACATTGCAGCATGTCTTCACGCAACTGGTCAGGATTCATGATGGCGCGCAACAGCAAGGCATACTGGTTAAAGCCTGGCAGGCCTTTTTCCAGTTGTTTGACCTGCTCCTTAAGCTCAAAACGCATCAGGCGGCAGACTCCTTTACGGTGAGCGGCCAAGGCAGCTTCTGGCGTATCAAACAGTTTGATGGCCACGCTGTCACCATTGTCTTCCAGGCCCGGATAGCCAGTCAGTTGGCGGCCATCTTTGCTAAAGGTAAGGGTGGCTGGCAAGTCGCCAAAATCCCACTGCTTGAGCCCGGATTTTTCAATGCCGGGCGAGCCGGTTCTAAACGTCAGTTGGGCGGCCGAACCCAGTTGTTTTTTGAGCTGATTCCAGTCGCGGCCCATGCCTAGCTCACGGCCTTTTTCGTCGACCACGCTAAAGTTCATGCGGTGATGCGGTTCCAGGCCCGCCAGGTCAAACTCTTCCGGCTTGAGCTTAAGCCCTGTTTTTTGCTGGATAAACTCAGCCAGAGCGGGCAGTAATGGCTGCGCAGTCTGCTTGGCTTCGAGGAAGCCGGTCACAAACTCCGGCACCGGGACACAGACGCGGCGCAGGGTTTTGGGCAAGGCCTTTATCAGTGCCGTCACCTTGTCACGCACCATGCCCGGTACCAGCCATTCAGTAACGGTGGCATCAAGCTGATTGAGCAAGGCCAGCGGTATCGTCGCCGTCACCCCATCCAGCACATGCCCGGGTTCAAAGCGGTATTTGAGTGGCACGACTTCGCCATCTACCACCATGGTCTCAGGAAACTGTACCTCGGTAATGGCACTGGCGCCATGGCGCATCAGCGATTCGCGCGTCAGGTACAACACCTTGGGATTGGCTGTTTCAGCATCCTGCCGCCACTTTTCAAACGCAGCGCCATTATAGACACGGTAAGGGTCTGCAATCGGCGGCACCACCTGGTCATAAAATACAAACAACTGGTGTTCGTCGACCAGCACGTCCTGACGTCTGGCTTTATGTTCCAGCGCCTCCACTTCGGCGATCAGGCGACGGTTAGCTTCAAAAAACGGGGCCCGCGTGTCAAACTCCATATTGGCCAGGGCTTCACGGATAAAAATTTCACGCGCTTCGGTCGGCGCAATCGGCCCATAATGTACGCGGCGTTTGGGCACAATGGTCAGCCCGTACAAGCTCACGCGCTCCCAAGCCACCACTTGCGCGGTTTTGCGGTCCCAGCGCGGGTCGCTGTAATGGCTTTGTGTAATGCCACGGCCGCCGCCTTCATGCGCAATTGGCTCTATCCAGTCCGGATCAATTTTTGCAACGCAACGGGCATACAGCTTGGTGGTGTCGACTAACTCGGCGGCCATCACCCACTTGGGGCGGTTTTTCTTGAGCACCGAGCCCGGTGCAACGGTAAAGCGGATCCCGCGCGCGCCGGCATAGGTCTCGCTATCGCCATCTTTAAAGCCGATATTGCCAAGCAAGCCGGACAGTAACGCACGATGGATTTGCGCATAATTCGCTTCTTGCTGATTGGGCTTGATATCAAGCTCATCCACCATTTCCAGCAACTGCGCATGCAGCTCACGCCATTCCTTCAGGCGCAAAAACGAGAGAAAATTCTGATGGCACTGATTGAGCAAATCACGGTTGGACTTTTTGCTTTTGAGCGCCTGCTCATACCAGTCCCAAAGTTTGAGATAACTCATAAAGTCAGAGTCATCCGCCTTGAATTTGGCATGCGCATTGTCGGCGGCCTCGCGTTTATCCATGGGCCGCTCCCGCGGATCCTGGATGCTGAGTACGCTGGCAATGATCAGAATCTCGCGCACGCAGCCTTCTTTTTTTGCGGTCAGAATCATGCGCGCCACACGCGGATCCAGCGGCAAGCGCGCCATCTGCCGACCCAGCTCGGTGATCTCACGGCGCTCGGTCACCGCCCCCAGCTCTTGCAGCAACTGATAGCCATCGCTGATCAGGCGTGAAGAAGGCGCCTCAATAAACGGGAATTCACCGACATCCCCCAGCCGTAAATCCGCCATGCGCAAAATCACGCTGGCTAGCGAGCTACGCAGAATCTCGGGATCGGTAAACGCCGGACGCTGGTTAAAATCATCCTCGCCGTACAAACGCACGCAAATGCCGTTAGACACACGCCCGCAGCGCCCTGCCCGCTGCTTGGCTGCCGCTTGCGAGATTTTTTCAATCTGCAATTGCTCGACTTTGGCGCGTGGGCTATAGCGGTTGACTCGGGCCAGTCCGGTATCAATCACATACTTGATGCCAGGCACGGTTAGCGAGGTTTCCGCCACGTTGGTCGCCAGCACAATGCGGCGCTGGCCGCTGGGGCGGAAAATCTTTTGCTGGTCTTCTATACTCAAGCGCGCGAATAGCGGCAAAATCTCAATCGACTTCAGCTTGGGCGAGCGGCCCTGGTATTTACGCAGATGCTCGGCGGTGTCACGGATTTCACGCTCACCCGGCAAAAATACCAGGATATCGCCATCCCCCAGACGCAACAAATCCTCGGCGGTATCGAGGATGGCATCTTCCATGACTTCCTCTTCGTCATCCTCTTCCAGCCAGCGCGTCTCGGTACGCGGCGGCTTGCGCTTGATGCCCATCAGATCCTGCGCAAAACGGTCTATATCATCCAACCCATCATCAATCGGCACTTCCACGGCCACCATAGTGGTCTTGTTGCCCAAGGGCCGGTAACGGATTTCCACCGGATAAGTCCGGCCAGACACTTCAATCACTGGCGCGCCATCAAAGTGGTTCGAGAAGCGGTCTGCATCAATCGTCGCCGAGGTGACGATGATTTTCAAATCTGGCCGCTTGGGGAGTAACTGTTGGAGATAGCCCAACAGAAAATCAATATTCAGGCTGCGCTCGTGCGCCTCGTCGATAATGATGGTGTCATAGCCGTTAAGGAATTTATCGCTCTGCGTCTCCGCCAGCAAAATCCCGTCCGTCATCAACTTGACGTAACTGCGTTCGGACAACTTGTCGTTAAAGCGCACCTTGTAACCGACCACCTCACCGAGCGGACTTTGCAACTCCTGCGCAATGCGCGACGCCACCGAACGCGCAGCAATCCGGCGTGGCTGGGTATGGCCAATCAAGCCACTCACCCCGCGACCGAGCTCCAGGCAGATTTTAGGCAATTGTGTGGTCTTACCAGAACCGGTTTCACCACAAACAATCACCACCTGATGCTTGGCAATCGCCGCCGCAATCTCATCCTTTTTGCCACTTACTGGCAACTCTGGCGGGTAATCAGGCTGGGGCAATGCCGCCTGACGCGCCTGCAACCGCTGCTGGGAAGCCTGTACCTTCTGTGCAAGTTCCAAAAGCGCTTTATCCACGGGTTTATTTTGTTTTAAAGCATCGCGTAGCTGCTGCAAACGACGTTTGAGCGGAAAGCGATCAGCCAGCATGCACTGGGGGAGTTGTTTTTCGAGTTGGCTGATGAGTTGGATGGGAGAGACGGCAGTCATAGGGGGGTGATTTTATCATGGCATGCTAATTGGCATGCAGCCTAGCTGCTTACATATAACTTAAGTTTCTCTAGTTTAATGTATGTTTTTTCGCCTTAATGGCGAGTTACTTTTTTTGCTTGCCCCAAAAAAGTAACCAAAAAGAGGGCACCCAGCCATCCCGGCCTTCGGCTGCCTTGCGTTGCTCAACAAAGTAAGCGGTCACGAAACTCGCCCTAGCAGCTTGCCCACCCCGCAAGCTGCCGCGGAGCTCAGACAGTCGCTCCCTTCTTCCTTACTTTGTTTCCGCTACTCAGCGTGATGGGATGGGATTTGTCTCGCCAAACTACGAGCGTAGAAGTTTGGACCGTTCAAAAAAATAACTCTTTTATTTATTTCACTGATCGCTGCGCCCATCAGGTGTTCGGGGTCCCCATCTGCCGCGCCGAGTAGCGCAGGCAAAATAAGATGAAGCGAGCGGCTGTCCGAATCCCGCGGTGGCCTGCGTTTTGTGCAGGCCGCTAGGATGAGTTCTGCGAGCGCTTATGCCTAAGTCCGGCAAAGCAACGGACGAAAGTCCTAAACCGAGCAACGCAGGAATCAAGCGGAAGCTAGTGTGCACTTTCTTTTGGTTACTTTATCTTTGTGCAAGCAAAGAAAAGTAACTCGCCTACAGGCGAAACAGAACATCACATACAACACACACCAATCCGCGTGGGCATTCATGCCCACCCTACAACTTCTACTTTTCACCTAAGATTGAACGGGATGCAGGGAAAAGAAATTAACTCGCCGACAGAGGAAAATGACCTATCCAACATTCATAAACCTCTAATTAAAATGCTAAAAATTACTTCCTCACACACTCCTCCACTCCCGTATTGCCACCTTTAAACCCAGGCTCAAAATAAAACTTCCTAAAACTCAACTGCCCCCTGGCATTCTTCTTAAACTCGGCAATCCCGGTTCCATAATCATGCGTCTTGCCGCCATATTCGCCATTTGCCATCGGCAAGGCAAAATGCATCGCCGCATGCATGCCGTGCACGGCAGCGTGGCCTTTATAGGTGCCATAATCCGGCACAGCCAGTTCAAAATCATAGCTGGCATCCGCGCCTTTACTATGCTCCGGGCGCAATTTCATGGCAACTGTGCCGGTGTATTTGCCTTCATGTGCATCGTCACCGGTACAGCTGTAAACACCACTTAAATCCAGCGCATAGGCGTTGATTGCAACAAAAACGCCGACCAATCCAAGCATCCATTTCATTGTGTGATCCTTTCTGTGTCAATTATTCCGGTGGCCGTACCCGTACAAAGCGCGCAAATGTGGGTTTGCCGTTTTTGGTGAGGTCGCGGTAGGTATAGGTCACCTGGCTGCCGATCGGCGGCGGGTTTGCGCGATCGCTATCTTTAAAGCCGGTGCCTAGTTTAAAACGTATCCCTTGCGCGGTTTCGACCAGTAACGCGCCCATTTTACCTTGGTATTTACCTTTCCCGGGCACGTAGGCGATGACTTTGGCTTCGGCATCCAGCTGTGGCTTGAGTTTGCGTAGCACATGGCTACGGCCGGTCAGATAAGGTGCATCGGCTTGATGCAACATGAGGCCCTCGCCTTTGCGGGCCACCACCCAGTCCAGCGTGCGTTTGAGGGCAGCGGCATCTGCCACGCGAAACTGTTTGATGGCTTTGAGATACGGGCTCTGCTGACGCTTGACCAATTGCTCGATGTGCTGGGCACGTTGTGCGAAAGTGCCTGGAGCCATTGGCAGTTCAAACACATAATAGGCCACATGCCGCCACTCCGCTTCATCAGGCTGCGCGCGGCGCACAGTGGCAGAGAGTCGTTCAAATTGCGCGCGGGCGATCCACAGTTCACCATCCAGGGGTTGTTGGGGGAATTTTTGCACAAACCAGGCCGGCGCGTGGATGGGATGGCCCTGCCGACTGATCAGTTGTTTGCCATCCCACACGGCGCGTATGCCGTCCAGCTTTTCGCTGACCAAGTAGTCGTTGACAGCGATGCCTTCGTGGTAGACCTGTGCCAGCAGGATTTCTGGTACCTGCGCATAGGCTGGCATGCCAGAGTGACTGATCAGCCACAGTAAAAAACAGATGCGCATCCATATCATCATCACCGCCCAGATTGTAAATTTAATTTAACAATCGTAAGTTAGCGGAATTTAACTAGGTAGGCAATACACGGATGGCCCAAATAAGCCTCACAGAGGCTGCTGGTGCACACAATCAGACACGGCTATAACAACTGGCACCACAGTTTGTCGTGATGCATGACGTCCATCCACAGCGCCACCAGGCTGAGGGCGACCAGCAAGCCGCCACTCAGGCGCATGCCTGCCGCTTCACTGAACCAGCGCGGCAGGCTTTGCTGGCCGGCGCGCCAGAAAAAGGGGGCCAAGGCGAGGATAGTGGCGGAACCGGTCGCGAAGGCAATCATGACCAGTGCGCCTTGCAGCCATTGCGACTGGAGGGAGGCCAGCATCACCGCCGAGTACAGCAAGCCGCAAGGCAGCAAGGCCCAGACGATGCCGGTCACAAAATAGCCCGACCTGGCATGCGCGGTATGTTGCTTGATCCATGCCCAGACCAATTGGGCCCGCTGCACCGCCCATTGTGGCTGTCGGCCGAGGATAAGCAGCAACACGCCCCAGGCGAAGATCAGCGTATGCGAGAACGTCCACAATGGTTGAAACAGATGGCTCTGATTGGATAACCAGGCCAAACCGCGCAAGGTTTCGGCAGCAATCGCGCCCAGCAAGCCATAGCCGAGCATACGGCCCAGGTAAAAACTCCAGGGGATGGTCTGTACGACACGCAGAGGGATGGAACGCGGGGGACTAGAAAGATTCGGCGGCGTTTGCATGGCGCCGCAAGCTGCGCCACACATCAGCACACAGTGCGGGCCGCCTGCCAGCCCCATGACAAAAGCAGTCAAGAGTAAACTGGCTAACATGCCAGCAGTTTAAAGGATTTTGGAAAACCTTGCACGGTTGGCATCGTGCTGCAAATAGCGGTCAAACACCATGGCAATGGCGCGCACAAAATACCAGCCCATTTCGGTGACTTTGAGGCCATCGTCTTCGAGTACGACCAGGCCTTGTTTCTCTTTCTCGGCCAATTGCGCAATTTCTGCCTGAAAATATTGCTTGAAATTGACCATGTAAGACAACTCAATGGATTCGTAACTCAGTTCACCATGGCACATGACTGCCATGATCACGGCACGGCGGATCAGGTCATCGCGGCTTAATGCCAGCCCTCGCACGATAGGTAACTGGCCTTGGTCAAGAAAGTCATAATACTCTTCGAGGGTTTTGGCATTCTGGCTGTAGGTAGCACCGATCTTGCCAATTGCGGAGACACCTAAAGCCAGGATATCCTGATCAGCCATGGTGCTATAGCCCTGAAAGTTGCGGTGTAACCTGCCCTGTTGTTTGGCAATCGCCAGCGGGTCATCAGGCAAGGCAAAATGATCCATGCCGATAAAGACATAGCCTGCCAGCATCAGCTGCTGAATCGCTTCTGACAGCATTTGGATTTTATCTACGGCATGCGGCAAGTCTGCTTGCAAAATCCGGCGTTGCGGCTTGAAACGTGACGGCAAGTGCGCGTAGCCATATAACGCGATACGGTCTGGCCGCAATTGAATGATCTGGGCGATGGTCTGGCGGAAGGTCGCCGGGGTTTGTTTGGGCAAGCCGTAAATCAAGTCGGTATTGATAGACGCAAACCCCAGGTCGCGCGCATGTTGCATCAGGCTTTCAACCTGCGCATAAGACTGCACCCGGTGCACGGCCTGCTGTACCTCGGCATCAAAGTCTTGCACGCCAAAACTCAGGCGGTTAAAGCCCAGCTCGCGCAAGTGTTGCAAGCGTTGCTGATTGACGGTGCGTGGATCAATTTCAATCGAGTATTCACCGTCTTTGGCAAAGGCAAACGCCTGCTTGAACATCTGCATGAGTTGGGTCAACTCGGCATCATTGAGAAACGTCGGCGTGCCCCCGCCCAGATGCAACTGGTTGACGGTTTGCTTTTTGGCAAACTTGTCCAAGTGCAAATTAAGCTCGCGTTGCAGGTAGTTGAGGTAAACCGCGCCTTGCTCATAGCGCTTGGTGACTATCTTGTTGCATGCGCAATAAAAACACAGCGAGGCACAAAACGGGATATGCACATACAACGAGAGCGGCTGCGTCCAGTTGCTGATATTGCGCTGCTCGGCCGCCTTGAGATAAGCAGCGGCGTCAAACGCCTCAACAAAGCGGTCTGCTGTCGGATAAGAGGTATAACGAGGCCCGGAGACGTCATAGCGCTCAATATGCTCTTGAGTAATCAGCAACGGGGAGTTCATGGTTTCTGGCAAATTCTTTCCTATCAGTATCCCGAAACTGGACTTTACGGGTTCATCTGGTGCTACTGTGCCATAAACCAATGCAGGGCTTTTTGACACACGTCAAATGCAGCTTGCGTCGCCTGCTGCATAATGCGCCTAAATACAAAAGGAAGAGGTCACACCATGTTCAATGAAATCGCAACCGAAGAGGCGTATAATTTGCCGCATGTTCAACGTCAGTCAAGGACGCCCTCCATGCAAGCAGAATCCAGTTTCAAGGTTGCCTGCTCTAATTGTAACTTGCGTGAACTGTGCCTACCGGTAGGCTTGAGCACAGATGAAATGACTAAACTGGATGGCATGGTTGCCACCCGTAAAAAGATCAAGCAAGGCGGTCACTTGTATAGCAGTGGCGATGCTTTCACCACGCTTTATGCGATCCGCACTGGGTTTTTCAAGACTTGCGTCGTTTCGGAAGATGGCCGTGAACAAGTCACCGGCTTTCAGATGGCCGGTGAAATCATGGGCTTGGATGGCATTGTCAGTGACAAGCACAACTGTAACGCCATTGCCCTCGAAGACGCCGAAGTCTGTGTGATGCCCTTCAATCATGTCGAAGACCTGTCGCGTGAGATTCCTGTCTTGCAACGCCATGTGCACAAAATCATGAGCCGCGAGATCGTGCGCGAAAACGGCGTCATGATGTTGTTGGCTAATATGCGCGCCGAAGAACGCCTGGCGGCGTTTCTGCTCAACTTGCTGCAACGCCTGCATGCACGTGGCTATTCCAAAAGCGAATTGATTTTACGCATGACGCGTGAAGAAATCGGCAGCTACCTGGGCATGAAACTGGAAACAGTGAGCCGTACTTTCTCCAAATTTAGTGATGAAGGCATTATCGAGGTCAAGCAAAAGAATATCCGTATTCTGGACCACGAAAAGCTTAAAACCATCTTCAACGCCAGCACCTGCTAGGCGGTTGCTGACGTCTGTAAGCGCTGAGGGATGCCACTGCCTTCGTCTCTAGTTGAGGCCTTACAGCGCATGGCCGCGCAACAAGCCTGGCAATATGTTTATCCAGTGTGGTCCCGCCGCGCGCAGGGCCTTTCCATCGGCATCAACCTGCACCCGAATCAATGCTGTAGCTGGCATTGCATTTATTGCCAGGTGCCTGGGCTGCATCGCGGCCCCTCCCCGGTCATTGACTTGGACCACCTGCAACAAGAATTAAGCACCTGCTTGCACTGGCTAAGACAGCACTTACACGCAGCAAAGCGTGTATTGTCGGAAGATGTGCAGGATATTGCCTTTGCCGGAGACGGCGAACCGACCACCTCGCCGCAATTTCCTGAAGCCTTGGCACTGGTTGAACGATTACTGAGCCAGACAACACAAGCAGACCGTCCGGCACGGGTCAGGCTCATTACCAATGGCAGCCAAATGCATCTGGCCACGACACAGCAAGCCTTAAAGGTACTGCAACAGATGGGGGGAGAAGTCTGGTTTAAGCTGGATGCAGGCAACGATGCGGAAATGCTGGCAGTGAATGATGCGCATTTGCCACTTAGCCAGCATCTGCAACGGCTGCAGGTTTGCTGCATGGCTTGCCGGACCTGGGTGCAAACCGCTGCGCTGCAGCGACGCATCGCGGACCAGCTGGTCACCACCCCCGCATTGGCCAGCTATGTGCAGGCGTTGCTACCGCTCAAAGAGAACATTGAAGGCATTTTGTTGTATGGCATCGCCAGACCTAGCCAGCAAGACATGCTGGCCAGCATTCAAGCACCAGACATCCGGCTGTTACAGCAGTATGCTGAGGCTTTGCGCTCGCAGGGTTTCAACGTGCGCCTATTTGCCTAAACGCTGATCCCTTACCCGCAATGCTCGCGCCTGAATCAGGACTTAGACGCGCGTCAGCGCTGAGAGACAGGCAGACAGTTTACTGTTCAGCCGGTTTCAGGCCGGTCTGCGCATGGTTACGCGCCTGGATGGCGGGCGCCATGGCATCTGTCTGGCCGTCTTGCGCTTGCGCATCCAGCGTCTTGTTGATTTCTATGCCCTTGCGGTAGTAATCATCAATCGCTGGGTCAGGATGCGTAATCGCCAGATACAAGGTGATGAATGAAGCCACAATCACGACAGAAGGGCCGCCAATAATCATCCAGACATAAGGGTTGTGATACCACTTTTTCTGGTCAACCGCTTTAGCGGCCGGGTTCTGCTGTGCTTGATGTTGTGACAATGTCTGCTCCATTAGTTGCTCGGCACAATAAAGACCGATTTTTCTTTGACCGTTTCGCTGGTTTGCAAATCCGTCATTTCGAAAAAGATTTTATGCGAACCAGCCCTGGTCACACCATCAGGCAGCTCCAACTCAATCACCACATTGCGTGTCTCAAACGGCCGCAAACCTTTGAAGTCCTGGCTATTCTCGTCAGCAAAGTGCACCACCAAGCCTTCAAGCCCCGTGACCTTCAATGCATAGTCATGGACGGCTTCGGTCTCATTTTCAAGCTTGAGGTTATACACGTTTTCAATCATGCCATCATCTGTGTAGCGAGACATGACTGCACGGTCACGTAACACATCCAGCCTGAAATCAGGCTTGAAGTAGAGGCTGACCACCATGCCAACGGTGAGTGCCAACAAAATCGCGGTGTAAATAATCACGCGCGGGCGCAGCAAGCGCTGCAACATTTGCTGACGGTTCCAGCGATTGGTGATGCCGTTTTGCGTGGAGTACTTGATTAAGCCTTTGGCATAGCCCATTTTGTCCATCACATCGTCGCAAGCATCAATACAGGCACCGCAACCAATACACTCGTATTGCAAGCCTTTACGGATATCAATCCCGGTCGGACAGACTTGCACACAGATACTGCAATCGATACAACTGCCCAGACCATTGGCATTCTCGGCGACTTTTTTAGAGCGTGCGCCGCGCGGTTCACCACGCGCCTCGTCATAGGTCACGATCATGGTGTCATCGTCAAACATGGCACTCTGAAAGCGGGCATAAGGGCACATATATTTGCAGACTTGCTCACGCATATAGCCTGCATTGCCATAAGTGGCAAAGCCGTAAAAGCAAATCCAGAATGTTTCCCAGCCACCCAATTGCCAGTTCACAATATTGGGTACCAGCTCGCGAATGGAGGAGAAGTAACCGACAAAGGTCACACCTGTCCACAAGCCAAAGGCGATCCAGGCAAACTGCTTGAGCGATTTGCGCGTAATCTTGTTCAGAGTCCATTTGCTATCATCGAGGCGCATACGTGCGATACGATCGCCCTCGATTTTATTTTCCATCCACATGTAAATCTCGGTATACACCGTTTGCGGACAGGTGTAGCCACACCACACGCGACCGGCAATGGCCGTAAACAGAAACAGCGACAGCGCAGACACAATCAGCAAAAACGACAGATAGATCAAGTCCTGCGGATGAAAAATCAGGCCGAAGATATAAAAGCGTTTGGCATCAAGGTCAAACAGCATGGCCTGACGACCATCCCATTGTAACCAGGGTACGCCATAAAAAAACAGTTGCGTAGCCCACACCATGACCCAGCGCCAGTTATTGAACATACCGGAGACGCTACGGGCATAGATCTTATCTGCGGATTTATAAAGTGACAAAACCACCTCCTGTTCAGGGATGGTGGTTTTGTTCACAGCGTTTTGTTTAATATCGCTCATGGGTTATCTGCATTCGCCTATTTGTTGGAAAGACCCCAAACATAAGCAGTCAGCAGATGAATTTGCTCTGGGCTGAATTTTTCTTTCCAGGCTGGCATCACGTTGTTTTTACCTTCATGAATACGCTTGATAATCGCGGCTTCACCTTGACCATGCAACCAGATGTTGTCTGTCAGGTTAGGTGCGCCAATCGCCTGGTTGCCCTTACCTTCTGGACCATGGCAAGCAGCACACACCACAAATTTGTCTTTACCGGCATTGGCACGACCAGAGTCATGAATACTGCCAGACAAGCTCAATACGTAGTTGGCGACGTTTTTCACATCTTCTTCAGAACCAACAGCAGCAGCCATTGGAGGCATGATGCCATTACGACCATTGTTGATAGTCAACTTGATCGTATCAGGTGAACCACCATACAACCAGTCATTGTCGGTCAGGTTAGGAAAGCCACGGCTCCCTTTGGCGTCTGAACCATGACAAGCAGCACAATTGTTCAAGAAAATACGCTTACCAATGTCGCGGGCTTCAGGAATCTTGGCCACTTCTTCTACCGGCATGGCTGCATATTTGGCATACAGCGGGGCGATCTTGGCATTGTTCTTTGCCACTTCAGCTTCGTACTGCTTGACTTCCGACCAGCCGAACTTGCCATTGTAAGTCCCCAGGCCAGGAAACAGGTACAGATAGGTCAGGCCAAAAATTACGGTAATGATAAACAACCCTACCCACCACATTGGCAGCGGATTGTTCATCTCCTTGATGCCATCCCATTCGTGACCATTGGTGTTATCGCTATCCAAAGGCACTTTGACGCGGCTTGCGAAAATCAGCAAACCGACACAGAAAGCAATCCCGCCCAAGGTAATGGTCGAAATCCAGATCGGCCAAAAACCATTTACAAAATCATTCATGATGTTTTCCTTAACCTTTCCGCGCAGTGTTTAGTCTTGGTCGAACGGCAGATTTTGCGCGTCCTTGAATTGCGCGGAGTTGCGATTGCGCCATGCCCAAATCAAAATTGCCACAAACAGGACGAAACTCAGTACTGTAAAAAATATGCGTAGTATGTTGATATCCATGGCGCGTCTCCTTATTTCAGGTGTGTACCCAACACTTGCAGGTAAGCCACCAGTGCGTCCTGCTCGGTTTTGCCTTTGATTTCATCCCCTGCAGCCTTGATCTGCGCGTCGGTGTATGGCACGCCAACTTTACGCAGTGCAGCCATATGGTCACCAATGGTTTTGTCGTCAACCAGGTTTTCTTCCAACCATGGATAGGCTGGCATGATGGACTCAGGCACGACATCACGTGGGTTGTGCAGGTGCACACGGTGCCAGTCATCACTGTACTTGCCCCCTACACGGTGCAAGTCAGGACCCGTACGCTTACTGCCCCACTGGAACGGGTGATCATAAACATACTCACCAGCAACCGAGTAATGGCCATAACGCAGCGTTTCAGCGTGGAAAGGACGAATCATCTGGGAGTGGCAGTTGTAGCAACCTTCACGCAGATAAATGTCACGGCCAGCCAGTTGCAACGCGTTGTAAGGCTCCAGACCACGGATAGGCTCGGTGGTTGACTTCTGGAAGAACAAAGGCACGATTTCGACCAGACCACCAAACGAGATCGTGATGAAGGTCAGCACGATCAGCAGGAAGTTGCTGGTTTCAATCTTTTCGTGAAAATTGCCACTATTGTTTTGATGCGTAGCCATAGTGAATTCCTTAAGCGTGAGCAACCACAGCTGGCACTTCTACAGTGACTGCTTTGCCGTTAGTTGCTGTTTTATATGTATTCCACAACATGATGATCAAACCGCTCATGTACAGGAAACCACCCAATGCACGTGTGAAGTAGTATGGGAACTTGGCTTTCACACTTTCAACGAAGGTGTACGCCAATGTGCCGTCAGCGTTCATGGCACGCCACATCAAACCTTCCATCACGCCGGAAATCCACAATGCAGCAATGTACAACACCACGCCGATGGTTGCCATCCAGAAGTGCACTTCAATCGCTTTCACGCTGTACATTTGTTTTTGACCAAACAAACGTGGAATCAGGAAGTACAGGGAACCGATAGACACGAAACCAACCCATCCCAGCGCACCAGAGTGCACGTGACCCACGGTCCAGTCAGTGTAGTGAGACAAGGCGTTCACAGTCTTGATCGCCATCATCGGACCTTCAAAGGTACTCATACCGTAGAAAGACAGGGAAACAATCAGGAAGCGCAAGATTGGGTCTGTGCGCAGTTTGTGCCATGCGCCAGACAAGGTCATGATACCGTTGATCATGCCACCCCAGCTTGGTGCAAACAGGATCAGAGACAACACCATACCCAATGACTGTGTCCAGTCAGGCAAGGCAGTGTAATGCAGGTGGTGAGGACCCGCCCACATGTAAGTGAAGATCAGTGCCCAGAAGTGGACGATAGACAAGCTGTAAGAGTAGACAGGACGCTCAGCTTGTTTAGGCACAAAGTAGTACATCATGCCCAGGAAGCCCGCAGTCAGGAAGAAACCTACCGCGTTGTGACCATACCACCACTGCACCATCGCATCCTGTACCCCGGCGTAAGCAGAGTAGGACTTCATGAAACCAGCAGGAATCGCAGCACTTTCAACGATGTGCAACAAAGCCACCGCAAGAATAAATGCACCGTAGAACCAGTTAGCTACATAGATATGCTTTACTTTACGGATACCGATAGTACCGAAGAAGTTGACTGCATAAGCAATCCATACCAAGGCAATCAGGATATCGATTGGCCACTCCAGCTCGCCGTATTCCTTACCCTGGGTATAACCCAAAGGCAGAGAAATGGCAGCAGCCACGATGACAGCCTGCCAGCCCCAGAAGGTGAAGCTGGACAACTTGTCGCTGAACAAACGTGTCTGACAGGTACGCTGAACAACATAGTACGAGGTAGCAAATAAAGCACAGCCACCAAACGCGAAAATCACTGCATTGGTATGCAGTGGTCTCAAACGGCCAAAAGAGGTAAACGGCAGGCCCAGGTTCAGCTCTGGCCACACCAGCTGAGACGCAATAATCACGCCCATCAGTGTACCCACAACACCCCAAACCACTGCCATGATTGCGAACTGGCGGACTACACTATCGTTGTAGGTCGCAGCCTTCACGGTTGCATTTTGCATGGATTTCTCCCAATGATTAAAACAAACACCCAACACTAAAAAAACTTCTAGTTGTTCACCCTGATATTCTCAGAGATGTCACAAATTTGATTTGACTCACATCAATACTGCTTAAGAATCCCCGTTCCTGCTTGAGAATTCCTAATCCTGCTCGAGAATTCTGGACCCCTCTTCCTCAAGGTCTTCAAATTGCCCGGTTTGAATGGCCCACCACAAGCCACCCAAAATCACAAACACCAGCAACACTGCCAGTGGGATCAGTAAGTATGCAATTTCCATTGAGCGATGCCTAACCTTTCTGCCAGGCCGACTTATCCCAGTCGGTCAATCGCAATGCATTTAACAGTACCAGCAACGAACTGGCCGCCATCCCCAACCCGGCTAACCAGGCAGGCAACAGCCCCATAATCGCCAAAGGCACCCCGGCCGCGTTATACAACGCCGCCCACAACAAATTCTGTTTTACGATGAGGATGGTTTTCTTGCAGTGTGAAATGAGCGAAACCAGCACGCCGATATCATTGCCCAACACTACCATATCGGCCTGTGCCTGCGTCAAAGGGACGCCGGAACCCATTGCAATAGAAGTATGCGCTGCTGCAATGACAGGGCCGTCATTCAAACCATCACCTACCATCAACACTTTCCGCCCCTGTTGTTGCAGCTGCTTGACATGCTGCAGCTTATCTTCTGCTTTTTGCAACCCTGCTGCTCGCTGGATACCCAGTTGTGATGCAAGGTTTTTAACGGCCGCTATTCTATCACCAGATAACAGTTGAATATCAAGCCCGGATGCAATTAATTGTGAAACAGCCGCCTTGGCGTGTGGCTTCACTTGCTCAGACAACGCTAATGTCGCCAACATTTGGCCATTGCTAGCCAGATAGACCACTCGCAACGCCTCGTGTTCCGGCTTGACCGTCATCCCGCAAAATTCAGCATTGCCCAATTTTAATGGCATGGAATCACCAGACTGTGTGATCAAGGTCGCAGACATGCCACCCCCCACAATTTCTTGCCAGTCCTGCATCTCCAGCTGGTCACTCGCATCTTGCCGGGTGGCAAATCCATGCAAGGCCTGCGCCACCGGATGCAGGGAATCACGGCTCATGCTGGCAATCACATCCAGCAACCACTGATGGTCTTGCCCGGCGGCCATTTCGACCGCGCTGACCTCTTGCAAGCTCTCGGTCAGGGTTCCGGTTTTATCAAATACAATGGTGTCAATTTCGCTGAGGGCCTGAATCGCCTGCAGACGGCGGATCAGCACACCGCCTTTGGCAAACGTGCCCGCACTGGCCAGCATGGCCGCGGGCGTTGCCAGCGACAAGGCACAGGGGCAAGTCACCACCAGCACCGCCACTGCTGACATAATCGCTTTGGCCGGATCGGTGGTCCACCAGAAAACCAGGGCATACAGCGCGGCCAGCAGCACACCCCACAAGAACGGTTGCGCCACTTTATCAGCCAGCAAGGCGATGCCAGGTTTCTCGGTTGAAGCAGAGGCCATCAGGTTCACCAGCGCATGATACTGCGTACCCTCACCCACTTGCTCCACCTGCATTTCAATCGCCGAAGTCAGGTTACCCGAACCGGCAATCACAGTCGCGCCGGCAGGTTTCAACACCGGGTCCGACTCACCTGTCAGCATGGATTCATCGGCACTGGTATTGCCTAGCAGCACCTTGCCGTCGGCGGCAAACACCTCACCAGGGCGCACATATAAGACATCGCCCACATTGATATTGCTGGCGGCGATTTGCACCCATTCGCCTGCTTCATTCTTCTTGAGCACCGCATGTGGCAAGCGTCGCATCATGTTTTCCAGCGCGCCTGCCGTACGGTTGCGCAGCTTCACATCCAGCCAGCGGCCGACCAGCAAAAAGCTGACAAACATGGTCAGAGAATCGTAATAGACCACATCGCCCCACCAGCCACCCGGCACAAACGTGGCCAGTGTACTCATGATAAAGGCAGCCAGTATACCCACTGACACCGGCACATCCATGCCTAACTGGCGTTGCTTGAGACTGTTCCAGGCTTGGGAGAGAAACGGCGTCGCAGAAAACAGCATCACAGGCAGTGTCAGCACCCATGACGCCCACTTCATCAACTGCACCATGTCAGGCGCCATGTCATTACTGCCTGTCCAATAAGTCGGATAGGCATACATCATGACCTGCATCATGCAGAAGACGGCGACCACCAGCCGCCACAGCATCTTGCGCTGCTGCACGGTTCTGTCGCTGATGGCGTTGTATTCGTTAAGCGGAAGCGCTGGGTAGCCAATCTCGTTAAGACCGGCAAACCATTGCGAGGGGGAAGTTTGATGCGCATCCCATACCACACGGACGCGCTTGGAAGCGGCACTGGCATGCACAGCCAGCACACCACGCATTTGTTTCAACGTCTGCTCAATGCGGCCGCTGCAGGCGGCACAATGCATGCTATCAACCCAGACATGCGAGGTCCACACATCGTTGGCAGAAGCATCACGCTGACTAAACCGCTCCCACTCGGACTGGACATCTAGCCCCTGCCAGGGATTTGCACTGCTCACTGCTAAAGGGGTTGCCATTGGGTGATGGAGCATCCGTGAAACAATCTATAACTTTATATTATATGATTGAATATAATATAAATCAATGTGTTAGCGAACTTTTCAAGCTGTCATTAAAGCAGCAAACGATCTTCTCATTGTTGATTTGGCGCAAACATCGCGTCCATGACAGCCCAAGAAAACCGCCTGATGCGCATGCAACCATTATTTCACACGCATCCCCGCTTGCGCACCACTGTCAGGTGAGAGGATATAAGGCCCACCACGCTCATCGCTGGCGGCCAGCACCATGCCCTCACTCATGCCAAACTTCATTTTGCGTGGCGCCAGATTAGCCACCATCACAGTCAACCGGCCAACTAGTGTCGCCGGATCGTAGGCAGACTTGATTCCGGCAAACACCTGGCGCGGCTGCTCTTCACCAATATCCAGTTGCAACTTCAGCAATTTCTCAGCGCCTTCCACATGTTCGGCGCTAACAATTTTGGCAATCCGCAGATCCACCTTGGCAAAGTCATCAATTGAAATATAAGCGCCTTCTTCTGCAGGCTTAGTTTCCGCTTTCGATTCAACGTTTACTTCAGCCTTGACTGGCGCTGTAGTTTGCAGGCTGTCCTTATTGGCTTCAACCATCGCCTCAATTTGCTTACTTTCAAGACGGGTAATTAAATGCTGGTAAGTATTAATCACATGTCCCGTTTGCAACGAAGTTTGAACATCATTCCATCCGAGGGCAGGAACATTTAAGAACTCTTCAATTTTGCCTGCAATTGCAGGCAAAATTGGTTTAAGGTAAATAGTGAGTAATCTAAACATCTCTAACGCACTAGAGCAATCTAAATGAACTTCAAGCTGAGAGTCAGCATCATCTTGTTTAATCTTCGCCCAAGGAGCAGCAACTGCAATATCAGCATTGGCCAAATCTACAAGCCTCATAATCTCACGCAAAGCGCGACTAAAGTCGCGATTAGCATAGCTTTCAGCTATCACTCCGGCCGAATTACGAATATCACTTAACACACTTGGCTGCGTATCTGAGAATAACAGCGCCCCATCAAATTTTTTGGTAATAAAGCCTGCCGTGCGGCTGGCGATATTGATATATTTTCCAACCAAATCGCTGTTTACACGCGCGACAAAATCTTCCAGATTCAGATCTATGTCTTCCATGCTGCCATTCAGTTTAGCTGCATAGTAGTAGCGCAAGTATTCAGGATTTTTGACATGTTCCAAGTAGCTACGCGCCGTGATAAACGTGCCGCGCGACTTGGACATTTTTTCGCCGTTCACAGTCAAAAAGCCATGGGCAAACACCTGCGTAGGCGTGCGGTGACCGGAATATTCCAGCGTGGCTGGCCAGAACAAGGCATGAAAATACAGGATATCCTTGCCGATAAAGTGATACAGCTCGGTCGAAGAATCCTTTTTCCAGTACTCATCAAAGTCCAAACCAGCTTTGGCACACAGATTTTTGAAGCTGGCCATGTAGCCAATTGGCGCATCCAGCCAGACATAAAAATACTTGCCTGGCGCATCCGGGATTTCAAAGCCAAAATAAGGCGCATCGCGCGAAATATCCCAGTCAGAGAGTTTGTTCTCGCCCGCCTCGCCTACCCACTCGCTCATCTTGTTGGCAGCTTCGGCTTGCAGCGTGCCAGACCGTGTCCAGTCCCGCAAAAAGTCAGCACATTCACTAAGCTTGAAGAAATAGTGTTCGGTCTCTTTGCGTACTGGCGTCGCACCAGAAACTGCAGAATAGGGATTCAGCAAATCGGTCGGGCTGTAGGTCGCACCGCACACTTCACAGTTATCGCCATACTGGTCTTTGGCATGGCACTTGGGGCACTCGCCTTTGATAAAGCGGTCCGGCAAAAACATGCTTTTCACCGGGTCAAAATATTGCTCTATGGTTTTGCTGGCGATTTTACCGTTGGCCTTGAGCGCTTTGTAAATGCCAGAGGCCAGTTCGCGGTTTTCTTGCGAGTTGGTGGAATAGTAGTTATCAAACTGCACCAAAAATTCGGCAAAGTCACTGCTGTGCTCAGCGTGGACTTTCTCAATCAACGCCTCAGGGGTAATGCCCTCTTTTTCAGCACGCAACATAATCGGCGTGCCATGCGTATCATCCGCGCAAACATAATGCACGGTATGCCCCTGCATCTTGTGAAAACGCACCCAGATATCGGTTTGAATGTATTCAACCAAATGGCCCAGATGGATACTGCCATTGGCATAAGGCAAGGCGGAGGTCACCAGAAGTTTGCGTGTCATGTCAGCCAGATCAAAATAAAACGACTATTTTAGCAAACCATGTGGCATTTCAGCGATGCCAGCGGCAGATAATGTTTGTGAGCAAACGCGCGATCAACCCCTGGTTCATTTAAACCAATATGGTTGATATAAACCACATCCTCACAACCAAAGTCACATCTTGAATTTATAAAATTCATCAAAAACAACAAGTTAGCCCATGCTAGCTGCACGGTACAATCCTTGCCTGATGCCAAACAAGTTCACCTTACTGGCAAATTCGCATGTTATGGCATGGCATTAATCTTCATTGGGCATATAGCACGTTGCTACCCGGCATCCGCCGTAAAACGCAATGCCAGCATCATGCCAAGGATATTTTGCATGATGGCTTTCTGCGCTTTGCCCTGACCACCAGCCCCAACCGCGGGCAAGAGCCGCATGCATATCTGCGTACCATCGTACAAAATCTGCTGCTTGAGCATTACCGTAAAGAACGTTATTTTGCCGAGTATCAGCAACAGGCAGACTTGGAAGAACCCGTCACGATTTCTGTCGAACATCTGGCAGACATCAAACAACGGCTGGAACTCGTCACCCAAATCATTCAGGACCTACCGCCCAAATGCCGCCAGGTGTTTGTCATGTACCGCATTGAGGGCCATGCGCAAAAAGACATTGCAGCGCAACTCAACATTAGCCTCAACATGGTTGAACGCCACCTGATCCGCGCCTTGCTAGACCTGCGTGCGGCGCGCGAGCAGTTTCTCAAATAAGCGCATGTCGGCCCATCAAAAAATCGCTGAGACAGCTGCCCGCTGGTTTATCCGCATGCAAGAAGCGGCACCAGACGCGCCGGAACGCAGCCAGTTTGAAGCCTGGCTCATGCAAAGCCCATTGCATCAACAAGAATACCGTAGCATCAGCGAAGCCTGGCAAGGCATAGACTCGGTTACCGAACTGCAATCGCTGGCTCAGGCCAAACAGGCTGATGCTTTCTTCAAACAGAGCGAGCGCAAAAAATCGCGGCAAAAACTGGCTGGCACGGTGGCCAGCGTGGTCGCGGCGCTGTGCATAGGCTGGGCAGGCTTGCACCAATATCAGGTTTGGCAAAGCACGCCCACGCTACAACTCGCCGCGCAAACCACCACCGCCCAACTCAGCACACAAACGCTGGACGACGGCAGCCGTGTCACACTCAATGCCAACTCGCGTATTGAGATCAAGTACTACCGCAACCAGCGCCACATTGACCTGCTGCAAGGTGAAGCCGTGTTTGAAGTGCAACCAGACCGCGACCGCCCGTTTGTAGTAGAAACCCAGCGCCTGAAAGTCACCGTGCTGGGCACACGCTTTGCCGTCAACAAACTCAAACAGCTTGAACGTGTCAGCGTCGATCACGGCAAAGTGCAAGTGCTCAACAAGCAAGATCAGCAAGGCCTCATCCTGCAAAATAACCAGGTCGCTGAAATCAACCAGCACGGCCTGCAAGCTCGCCCACAAGTGAGTGCCCAGGACTACTTCCGCTTTATTAGCGGCACCTTGGTATTTAATCAATCCTCGCTCTCAGAAATCGCCGAAACCCTCACCCGCTACCAGCCCCAACCCATCACCAGCGATGAGCGTTCCAGCGAAAAAATCAGCGCCGTGGTCGCGATTAAAGACAGCAACAGCTTTATCGCCACCCTGCCCCACATCGCCAATGTGCGCGTGCACCGCAGCCCAGAAGGTATTCAACTAGAAACTTACCCCGCAGCCAAATAAGCAAATCGCACATCATTACATTTTTTTGCAATCAACATATCAGGGTTTTGACGCCCCGTGCATTAAGGCAATAACAAGCCAAAAAGTAACGGGGAAGTCAGATGCACACACCAAAAAAATTGATTCTGGGCGCAGCCATCGCCGCCTGCTTTAGCAGCCAGCCGATCTGGCTCAACCCTTTATGGGCGGCAGAGCTTAATACCAAGTTGCCGCAGTCAGAAGAAGACGTTTTGCTCTCGCAAAAAATCACCATCACCTTGCCAGCCCAACCACTGGCCGCTTCGCTAAAAACACTGAGCGCCAAAATAGGTTTAAACATCACTTATAACGATAAGCTTGTGTCAGATAAACAAGCCCCGGCGCTGAGCGGCACCATGCGTAGCAAAGAGGCGTTGCAAAAACTGCTGGCAAATACCGGGCTTGAAGCGAAGTTAAATGACAACACGCTTTATATACAACGCATAACAAAGGTTGAAACAAAAGATATACAGCTAGATAAAGTAGAAGTCCGTGCAAAACGGTTTTATGAAATTGGGCCTTTGGGAGGCACTGGCCTGACTAAAGAAGAAATCCCTGGAAACGTGCAATCGCTAACAGCTCAAGATATCAAAGAGGCGCATGCTTTAAGTCTAACCGATTTGATGAACTCGAAATTACAGTCGGTCAACGTCAATGACTATCAGGGTAATCCATTCCAAATGGATGTCCAATATCGTGGCTTCACTGCGGGGCCTCAAATCGGCACCCCGCAAGGGTTGTCTGCTTTTATTGACGGTATTCGTATTAATGAGCCATTTGGGGATGTAGTTAACTGGGACATGATTCCATTAAATGCGCTTGCCAGTTTCGATGTGTTTCCTGGCTCGAACCCCATCTTCGGGTTAGGGACCTTAGGTGGTGCGCTTTCTATGAAAACCAAGGATGGATTTAATCACTCAGGGTTTAATGCAGACGTACTAACGGGTTCTTTTGGACGCAAACAACTTCAGGTAGATGGAGGCTGGAACAATGGTACGGTTGGTTTATTTGCAGCGGGAAACTTCTTTTTAGAGGATGGCTGGCGGGAGAACTCCCCAAGCCGAGTCAATCAGCTTTTTACCAAGGCTAGTTATCGCGGAGATAAGCTAGATCTTAATCTTGGGGTATTAAACGTTTGGAACGATTTGGTTGGTAATGGCCTAATCCCGAATGAAATGTACGCACAAGATAGAGATGGCGTATTTACCTCGCCCGATAAGACTAAAAACAAGTTACTCCAGTTTCAGCTCTCAGGTAGCTATTTCGTTAATGATAATTTTTCTGTCACTGCGCAAGCCTATCGCAGAAAAAGTAATCGGAACCAATATGGAGCCGATGTATATACGCAATATGGCGCGCAGACAGTCAAAAGAAACTTGCGGCCAGGTGAGCAGTTTACGTGCTTGTTTGACAGTACGAATCCCTATGGTCTACCTGATTACTATGTCATTAATTTAGATACGGATGTAAACGACCCATTTGCTAATCAGGATTTTTTGAATTTCATTTCTGGCACGCCTACTCCTGGTTCGTTTAATCAAAAGCTTCCTCCAGAAGCTGCTGCATTTTTGGCCGGAGCACAATCTAACTTTAATGGGGTGTTTAAAAACGCTCAGCAAGCATTAATTTTCAAGGCCCAAAATGGGACTGATGCTGTCGCTCAACAGGGCGCAGTCGAGGCTTATAGTAGTGGTATTGCTTCTTGGCAATACGACCCCTCTACGCTAATACAATTTCGTAATGCGCAAGGCGATCCAGTTGGGCAAGCTTTTCTTGCCAACTCAAGTTTTTATTACTTTACTGATGCTGGTAATGGCAATGGCGTAAAGCATATAGTAGTACCTGTTATACCAAACAATGCGGCTGATTGTGCAGGATACACGTCTGGACCTGATGGCACAGATGTCACCGGGCTTAAGCCTCTACAGGTACCTTACGGTAATGGTGAACCTACTTATGTGGATGGTGCGGCGCAGGCTGGCGGTCAGGCGCCGGGCGTGGTTGAAGGTACGCCAACCTCGGTCCTAACAAATACTCAGATTGATCAAGTCACGGATGGTGCTTCTGTTCAACTGAACTGGAACTTTGAGAAGCACAAACTCATGGTAGGCGCTTCTATTGATATGCCTTCTGCTGACTATACCAGTAGCCAAATGCTGGGTTTGCTGGATGCCAATCGAAAAGCTTATTTAGCTCCGGATGAAATACGGGATCAATATGCGTTGGCTGATCAGCCAATCAGTAATAATAACTTTGAAGGTAGTCAGGTCACTAAAAGTCTGTACTTCAGTGAGACCTGGAGCCCGATAGAAACATTACATTTTACTGGTTCGGCACGATACAACGACACCAAAGGACATAATAAAATAGCCTCACGTACATTTGGCTTCACGGTTTTTAATCTTTCACAATTTGAAGCGTTCCCAGATGCATATGGGGTGTGTATTGATGGCACTTGCCCAACTACCGGCTATATAGTCCCCAATGCCTCCAATGTATTGAATGCTCCTGAAAAAGAGAAATTCTCATATCATTCACTCAATCCCTCTTTGGGCGTGAGTTGGCAAGCGAAAGAGGATCTGAATGTCTACGCGAATATCTCACAGGGCACCCGAGTTCCTTCTGTCATTGAGTTAGGGTGTGCATTTGATCCAACTCCAGTACAGATTGGAATAAATCAATTTCTTGCTAGGAGTTTGGCACAGAATCGTTCTTGCTCATTGCCAACAACGCTGTCAGGAGACCCCTACCTTCCTCAGATTAAATCAACTTCCATGGACATCGGTTTGAGAGGCCGTTGGGGTGACAATATTGAGTGGAACTTGGGCGCTTACCAGACAGATTTGCGGGATGATATCTATCTCGTCACTTACCCTGGCAATAGAAGCTTCTTTAATACGATCGGTGATACCCGTCGGCAAGGGATTGAGGCAGGAATGACTGCGTCATTAGATAGGTGGAAGTTACGCTTGAACTATGCCCTGACTTCCGCGACCTTCGAAAACAGCTTCAAGATGGCCGCTAACGACAATAGCAGCTCTGTTGAAACCGTGACTGGTAATAACGATTATGGTAGAGAAATTCAGGTTAATCCAGGAGATGTAATGCCTGGGGTGCCTCTCCACAATTTGAATGCCACTATAAGTTATGCGGTAACGCCTAAATGGCAGTTGGGATTTACCGCGGTAGCACATTCTATGGCTTATGTGCGTGGCAATGAGAATAACAAACACCAGAAAGGGGTCGTTCTGGTGGATAGTTATGAGGAGCCTAACACTGGCACTGTTGTACCGGTTAGCCGCGCTCCAACTACTTCTCCCGGTTTTGTCCCTGGCTACATGACAATTAACTTCCAAACCAGCTACAAGATTAATTCAGAGTGGACATTAGGGCTACGCATTAACAACATTTTTGACAAGGAATATTTCTCAGCAGGTCGCTTGGGTAGGAATCCATTCTCACCATCAATATATGGTGCGATTGGACCTGATGGCTACAACCATAACTCAAGCGATTGGCAAACAACCAATTTTATTGCACCAGGTGCTCCAAGAGGGGCTTGGGTGAGTTTAACGTATCAGTTTGATCCGAATAAATGATGCCATTATTTAAACCGCTCATTTGATTAGAGAGATTTCAATTTTCTGAATCAATATCAAATCATTACTTGGCTATTGATTCAGAAAAATTGGGTTCACTACTGGTCTAACCTTTCGGAATCAGGACAGCACTCATCGTATGAATCACACCGTTATCTGCATTGATTTCATCACCAATCACTTTGACATTGTCCACTTTTACACCATCAGTCACAGTGAGTTTCAAGTCTGCACCTTCTAGCGATTTAACCTTGCCAGCGCTCACGTCTGCCGAGGTAATTTTGCCTGGATAGATATGGTAGCTGAGCACTTTTTTGAGCTCAGTGGGGTTAGCCATTAACGCTTTAAGTTTTGCTTTTGGCAACTTGGCAAAGGCAGCATCGTTAGGGGCAAACAGGGTGATCGGGCCTTTTTCGTTCAGCGTACTTTCCAGGCCAGCGGTCTTCACGGCTTGTAAAAAGGTTTTGAAGTTGCCTTCCTGATCTGCGGTTTGCAGCAGGGTATCTGCATTGGCATGATGGGTATAGCTGATGGCTAACAAGGTGAGTGCAAGTAGTTTGTTCATGCGTGTTCTCCAGAATTATTGTTTAACTGAAACTAAAGCGTGTATTACCGAGACTTTTAGCGGCTTGCGTGCTGCTGTCGTCGATGTGCTTACCTTAGCAAGCCAGCCTTACGCTTAACTTACCGGGGCATGGTCAAAACTTACAGCGAGCTGAACACCCGTGAAGCATGTGCGCAGGGATGATCAGTTGGGCAATGGTTATCGCAGCTTTAAAGCGAGATGTTCATAAACTCGTCATGCTGGCTTGGCAAGATCATGGCACCTTGTTGCGGAGCTTGCATGATGACGATGTTGATTGTGACGGACACTTTTCAGCAAACCAATGGCGTCTCTACGACCTATAAAAACCTGCGGCGGGTGGCCAAATCACGCAACTTGCGTTTTCGTGTCTTGCACCCTAGCCTGTATCGCTGGATACCGTTGCCGTTTTATCCTGAAATCCAGCTCAATATCCAACCCTTGCGCCTGTGGCGCACACTCAATCGCATCCAGCCTAAACAATTGCATATTGCCACCGAGGGCGTCATGGGCCTGGTGGCACGCCACTGGTGCAAATCGCGCGGGATTGCGTTTACGACCTCCTATCACACGCGCTTTCCTGAATACCTCGAATTAATGTGGCGGATCCCCGCACGCTGGACCTATGCTTATTTACGCTGGTTTCACCAAGGCGCACATGCCACCTTTGTCACCACCGAAAGTATGCGCCAGACCTTGCAGACGCATGGATTCAAGCATCTGGTGATTTGGTCGCGGGGCGTCTCAGAACAGTTATTGAGCGTTGCGCAGCCGCCAGTGGCCGGACAAAAATTGCGCGTCTTGAACGTCGGCCGGGTGAGCCGTGAAAAAAACCTGGATGCGCTATGTGAGCATCAGGATCAGTTTGATATTACTATCGCTGGCGATGGTCCTTATTTAAGCCAGCTTAAGCAAAAATACCCTCGCGTCAATTTTGTCGGCTATCAATATGGCAAGGCGCTGGCGGCGTTATATGCGCAGCATGATGTGTTTGCTTTCCCCTCCCGCACCGATACATTTGGCATTGTGATGATAGAGGCGATGTGCAACGGCCTACCCGTGGCAGCATTTGATGTGACGGGGCCCAGAGATGTGATCAAACATGGTTTTTCAGGCATGTTGGCCGAAGATTTTACGCAAGATCTTGCGCAAGCTATTGTGCAGTGTTCATCGCTGGATAAGGCGGCGATACGCGAGCAGGCGCGCAGCCAGTGGAGCTGGGCGCATTGCTTTGAGACGTTTCAAAAGCACTATCCTGACCATAGCCCCTGTGTGCGCTCACAGCCTGCTACGACTAACGCAGAGATTGCATGACGAATCAGGGGGGATGGAGTAGAATTCCTGATTTAATTAGTCAGGCATTTCTGCGGGAATTCAAGGCATGGCCATCAGCGATATTGTGATTCAAAGCATGCTCAAACTGAGCATAGACCCCAATACTGGCAAGGACTTTGTCAGCAGCAAATCAATCAAAAATATACAAGTCAATGGCAATGATGTTAGCCTGGATGTGGTGCTAGGCTACCCTGCAGCGACACAACTGGACCTGATTCGTGCACAAATTACCGAGGCATTAAAAAGCATTGCCGACATTGGCAAAATCACCGTCAATGTTGGCAGCCGCATTGTGGCGCATAGCGTGCAACGCGGCGTCAACTTACTGCCTAACGTGAAAAACGTGATTGCCGTGGCGTCTGGTAAAGGCGGCGTGGGCAAATCCACCACGTCAGTCAATCTGGCACTGGCCTTGGCTGCTGAAGGCGCCACCGTCGGCTTGCTCGATGCGGATATTTACGGGCCTAGCCAGCCACAGATGCTAGGCATTTCCGGCCGCCCGGATAGCGCCGATGGCAAGAGCATAGAACCGATGCGTGCGCATGGCATCCAGGCCATGAGCATCGGCTTTCTGGTCGATACCGACACGCCCATGGTGTGGCGCGGTCCGATGGTGACCGGCGCTCTGGAGCAATTGCTGCGCGATACACGTTGGCAGGATCTGGATTATTTGGTGATTGACCTGCCTCCTGGCACCGGGGACATCCAGCTGACTCTGGCACAAAAAATTCCGGTCACCGGCGCGATTATCGTCACCACCCCGCAAGACATCGCCCTGCTCGACGCGCGCAAGGGCCTGAAAATGTTCGAAAAAGTCGGCATCCCGATTTTAGGCATTGTTGAAAACATGAGTACGCATATCTGCTCCAACTGCGGCCATGAAGAGCATATTTTTGGCGCAGGCGGCGGCGCCTTGATGGCTAAAGACTACAACGTGGAGTTGCTCGGCAGTTTGCCGCTGGATATCAATATCCGCATGCAGGCAGACGGTGGCCAGCCTACCGTAGTCGCCATGCCGGATGGCGCCATTGCAAAAACGTATAAAGAAATTGCACGCAAAGCAGCAAGCAAAATCGCCATTGCCAGCCTGGACCACAGTGCCAAGTTCCCCAACATCGTCATTCAAAATACATAATCAATCAAGCCGACAGACTGCAATGACCGCCAGTGAACATGAGATTGCAGAAACGCTGATCGGCAAGGATTATGACGCCATGGACGCGCACACACAGCGTGTCGCCAGGCACCTGACCGAGCGCAGGCATGTGTCACGCAATACGGCGGATGAGAGTGACGGCAGCATGACCACCGCTCAACGGGCCGCCGATGCCGTAGCTCGTTTTGGCGGCTCCTGGACCTTTATTTTTGTGTTTGCCCTGGTGCTGATCGCCTGGGTCGTGCTGAACTCGGTCATTTTGCTCAAATATGACCGTGCGTTTGACCCTTATCCTTATATTCTGCTCAACCTGTTTTTGTCTATGCTGGCCTCGATACAAGCCCCTATCATCCTGATGTCGCAGAACCGGCAGGCAGAAATAGACCGCAAGCATGCAGAGCATGACTATGAAGTGAATTTGAAAGCAGAATTGGAGATTTTGCTGCTGCATGAAAAAATGGATGGCTTGCGCGAGCAACAGTGGCAGGAACTTATAGACTTGCAGCAACAGCAGATTGGCTTGCTCGAGCAGTTACTGGCCGAGCAAAATAAAAAACCATCTTAGCGACAGAACACACAGGGTGATAAATAAAGGGCCACAAAGCGTTCTCTCTGTGGCCTTTATGTTCTCGGGAGCTTAAAACGATTTAGCTCAAAACCACACCAAAGCAATAGACATCCACGCCATTCGGTGACTGGATTAATGTCGCCGGAATCGCTACACCTTTACGCCAGTTATCCACCGCCTCCTGCTTACCCGCGCCCGTCACCAGAAACATGACCTCATGCGTATCGTTCAGACGCTTTTGGCTAATCGTAATGCGATCCGCGGGCGGTTTGGGCGAGTTAAACACTGGCACGGCATCGGCACTGTTATCAACCGCCTGGCCTGGGAATAAACTAGCAGTATGCCCATCTTCACCCAGCCCCAAAATCACCAGATCAAAGGTGCGCACACCTTTAAGGATCTCGCTATAAGCCAGCGCACCAGCCACATTGCCAAGCTCGGCCGGAATATCATGAATCTGACTTTCAGGAATCGCCACATGGCTTAACCAGGCATCGCGGGCCATTTTGCTGTTGCGCTCCACATGATCGACTGGCAAACAGCGGTCATCATTATGATAGACATGCCATTTGGACCAGTCGGCATCAGCTTTTGCCAACAACTGATACACCGCCTTGGGCGTACTGCCGCCTGCCAGCACAATCAGAAAACTGCCATGCTTGGCAATGGCGGCGTCGGCAGCCGCCAGAATTCTGTTAAGTGCTGCCTGGTTGATTTCTTCCTGGGATTGAAACGTGTGCCAACGGGTTTGAGCATTCAAAGACATAGAAAACCTGTAAAAAACAATACAAAAAAGCTTGCGCAGCCTTTTAGACCGTGACTGCATTTGTTATAATTATAGCTGACTCGACATGATAATTCTGCAAAATTATCCGAAGCACTGATCGGGTTCATGCCATCCAAAAGATGGGTGTCTCTTAAACTATCCTCACACCATAGGAAAATCCGAATGAAATTAGCAATGATTGGCTTGGGCAAAATGGGCGGTAACATGGCTGCTCGCTTGCTGCGTCACAAAATTAACGTGGTTGGTTTTGACTTTAACACCGAATTCGTTAACAGACTGGTTAAAGAAGAAGGCCTGGAAGCAGCGACCTCCGTTGCGGATGCAGTTAGCAAACTCGAAGGCCAAAAAATTGTCTGGCTGATGTTGCCTGCTGGCGAAATCACCGAAAATCAAATCAAAGATTTGATTCCAATGCTGAACAAAGGAGACATCATCGTCGATGGCGGCAACTCCAACTACAAACACAGTCAGCGTCGCGGTGCAATGTTGGCTGAGCACGGTATCGGCTTTATCGATTGCGGTACTTCTGGCGGTGTTTGGGGCCTGGAAAACGGCTACTGCCTGATGTACGGCGGTGAAAAACAATATGCAGATGTATTGGCACCTTACGCACAGGCACTGACTCACGCAGACCGTGGTTGGGCACACGTGGGTCCAGTCGGCTCCGGCCACTTCACCAAAATGATCCATAACGGTATCGAATACGGCATGATGCAAGCGTTTGCTGAAGGTCTGGACCTGATCAAAGGTAAAGAAGA